>Ga0163151_10002131_pt1 | contig 31555 bp, 29 predicted proteins | sample OliLakLV19MP5IB2_FD_145596 | JGI IMG/M metagenome (GOLD analysis project Ga0163151, IMG submission 145596) | Freshwater microbial mat bacterial communities from Lake Vanda, McMurdo Dry Valleys, Antarctica - Oligotrophic Lake LV.19.MP5.IB-2 | ecosystem: Environmental > Aquatic > Freshwater >... | reverse complement strand
CTCCTAATTCTTCAGGATTCTTTTTTTTGTTGTCATATTATTTATGGTATATATTTGAAATATACAAAAATAAATGAAAGCTACCATAGGTTTAGTTCAACTTGTCCCGCCCATGCGGGAGGCTTTTGAAAGGAAGCAGCCATTTAGAGATTAAATGAGATATTGGTGGCAGACCAGCTCGTAGTAGTGATGAAGTTGCTGAACGGTAATGGAGCGAAGGGACTGGCTAGTTTAACCAACTAATAGATACAACCGCAAGGGATGATTGATTATTATGAGGTAAAATCACAGCCAATTACAATTGGCACTATTTATGGTTCTTTATTGGTTCAGACCGAAACCTAAAACCAAACAGTTAGGTTGCCAAAAAGGACATCTTCTGTGTGTACTGGCAAACCATTGGTAGATACAAAAGGATCATCGCTCATATAGTGTCTGTGCTCAAGCCTAAATAGGGCGTTTTGACTAAGTTTAAAATTTAAACAAAATCCATAGCTATTTAATTGTGTTGTTCCTTTTGGCAAGCCCAATGTGGCCCGCGCGGTATTCTCATTTCTTAACATCACCAGGTTTGGGTCGGAAAAAAATTCTACGCGCCCAGATAGTGACAGCTTTTTATTGATGCTATAGCGGGCTATAATATTGCCTTGATACCAATTTGTAGTTTGTTTATTGGAGCTATTATTGAGCAGCCCATTGAAATTAGCATGCTGTTGCATACCCATATAAACGCAGCTTGTAAAGGAGAGCTTCCCATTTGGATTAATAATGGCATACACATCTGTAAAAAATCGCTTGCCGTAATTGCTGTCTATCTTAGAACTTTCGTTGCCATAAAATACATTCCAATTTATCAAAATTTTATCCGAAACTTTGTGTTCAATTTGTGTGGCTATGGAAAGTTTCTGGTTGGGATTGTTGATGCGTTGCCAGCCATTTACCAGGTAAATATAAGCGTTTAGTCTTTTGGTTAAGGGTGCTGTTAAACGCAACCCAGAAAGGTAATAGGGCACATATTCTGCCGCCAGAGAACGTGAGTACATGAGGTGGTCTTTGGAAATGGCCGATTCGTTGGTAAACGGACTGCCCATAACGCCGGCATCGAGCCAAATATTTTTGGTAGTTGAGAGCTTTACGCCACCATAAGCTTCAATCATATTCTTTAATGTACTTGGCTCCGAGGCGTAGTTGGCATTTACGTATGTGCCAAACCCTGGGGCCAGCCTAGCCCTAATGTGATTTGTTTGGTAGCGAATATCGAGGTAGGCTAAGTTAATGTTTATTTCTTGGGTTCTAGAGGAAGAAACGGCATAAGGCCTGTTTCCGTCTTTGGGCTGGTTAAAATCATAGGCATAATAGGTGTCTATATACCCGCCAATTTTAACCTTCCCTAGCTCGGTTGAGTCTTCTCTATCGGTCATGCCCGAATTCTGGATGCCTTGCGCAAGCGTTGGTTCAGACCGAAAAAGTATGACAAATAAAACCAATAAGAAAAAAACACGCTTTTGCTTCATAATTTGACTAAGGTTATGGGTTTTACTTCATTTTATATAATCAACTATTTTCTGGTAACCTTGTTTTTTTGTTTATGGATCAACCAATTTTTTTGGTTATTAATTGCGGCTATAATTTGGTGCTTCTTTGGTGATGGTAATATCGTGTGCATGACTTTCTTTGGCGCCTGCTGCGGTGATTTTGATAAACTTGCCATTGGCTTGTAAGTCTTCCACGGTGCGGGCTCCGCAATATCCCATTCCAGCTCTTAGGCCGCCAACAAATTGGTAAACTACTTCTTTTAATAAGCCTTTAAAGGGCACAATGCCCACAATTCCTTCTGGCACTAATTTGGCAATTTCGTCTTCTGCATCTTGGAAATAGCGGTCTTTGCTGCCTTCTTTCATGGCCTCAATGGAACCCATGCCGCGGTAAGATTTAAACTTACGTCCTTCGTAAATGATGGTTTCGCCCGGACTTTCCTCTACGCCTGCAAAGATGGAGCCGCTCATTACGCTGCTGGCACCTGCTGCTAGGGCTTTTACTAAGTCGCCGCTATACCTTATGCCACCATCTGCAATTACAGGTACACCGCTGCCTTTAATGGCTTTGGCTGCTTCGTAAACGGCGGTTAATTGAGGTACGCCAATGCCGGCTATGATGCGTGTGGTACAAATAGAGCCAGGACCAACACCTACTTTTACGGCATCAACACCTAAGTCTACCAAGGCTCTTGCGGCATCACCGGTGGCAATATTACCTGCCACAATATCAATATGGGTAAAGGCGGCACGAAGGCGTTTTACCTCATTCATAACCCCACGCGAATGGCCATGTGCGGTGTCAATAATAACCAAGTCAACTCCAGCTTTAACGAGCGCCGAAATTCTACCTTCCGTTTCTGCTGCAACACCAACGGCAGCACCTACTATAAGCCTGCCATGTTTGTCTTTGCAAGCCATGGGATGGTCCTTTATTTTAAGGATATCTTTGTAAGTTATTAAGCCCAATAACTTGCCTTCTTTGTCTATTACCGGTAGCTTTTCTATTTTGTATTCTTGCAAAATACTTTCGGCCTGAACCAAATTAGTTCCCTCTGGCGCGGTAATGAGTCGGTCTTTGGTCATAATTTGGGTTACCGGCTTGCTCATATCCTTTTCGAAACGCAAGTCGCGGTTGGTTAAAATGCCCACCAATTTACCGTTATCGTTTACAATGGGAATGCCACCAATTTTGTGCTCACTCATAATTTTATGCGCATCCTTTAACGTGGCACCATCGTGCAAGGTAAGAGGGTCTATGATCATGCCACTCTCGCTGCGCTTAACCTTACGCACCTCTTCTGCTTGGCGATCGATGCTCATGTTTTTATGGAGAATACCCACGCCACCTTGCTGGGCAAGTGCAATGGCCAATTTAGATTCCGTAACGGTATCCATAGCGGCAGACAACATGGGAATGTTGATGCGTATATTTCTGGATAATTGCGTGGCTGTTATTACTTCGCGTGGAAGTACTTCTGAGTAGGCTGGTAAAAGCAATACGTCGTCGTATGTTAAACCTTCACCGAAGAATTTTTGATTGTCTTGAAACATGGCAAATATACCTTTTGTTATTTGCCGTGCAAAGATAGGGTAGCTGGGGCAGAATAACAAACCCTTAAAATAATACGAGCTACTATGCTTTGGTTGGAACCAAAATTTTTTATTATTTTCTTGATTGGGGAAGGTTGTTTTGCGATGTAGGGAGAATTCTTCTTGAAAAAAAAAAGGTTATAATTTTTTGCAAAAACGTATCTAATTAGATGCCTTTGATTTATAATAATTTTTAAAAGAATATTCTAGATGCCAACTGTAGACTCAATTATTGGAATAGATATTAATAATGGGGATCATAACCCTCCTCTATATACACGCAATGTAAAATGAATATGAGATTAGGCTCAATATTAAAACGGGAAAACAGTTGCTAGGTGGGGCTATGCCTAATGTTCAAATGAGGAAGATTGAAAGTTGACTTGGAAATGAAGAGAATAGAGAAACAGCTTTGACAATTTTTAAAGTATTGAATCCTAGACTGAGGCATTGAAATTAAATAACGACACGCTTTCATGGAACAATGCGAAGACAGTTGTTAAAATAAAAGAAAAGACATTGAGACTACCATATCAAATTGGAGCAGTTATATTGTTTTAAGCGCGTGAACCAGATTTTGAAAGAGAGGAAATACAGATAGGAGACATGCTAAAATCTTTGAGAATTAAAGAAGAACTTACACAAAATGAAGTGGCATATTTAAGAGGAACTATAAGGACTTACATTTCAAGGATTGGTTCTATAAACCCAATATTCAAAAGCGTACGGTGGCATATTCTATTGTATTCGTTTCGTAACTTTCCACAAGCCAAAAGCACCCACAAGAATCTTGGATGGCTGGGTTATTACGCATGGATACTTTGAAATACATTTGGCATTCAAAAGTCTGCAAAAATTACTTACTAATAAATATTTTTAATATTTCAGGATTCCCTAATTGTGAATATCTATTCATTACAACAAAGTAGCCTTCATTAACTAATTTTACCTCAGAATTGTTTAAAATATTTAGAATACTTTCAGTTATAAAATTGCCAAATAAATCAAATTCTGTTAATACAACGGTTTTATGAAATAGCTGAATCCATTGGTTTCTTTGTTGCGGACTGGTAAAGCCACATAAACCTTTTGGTTTTTCAAGAACTTCACCAAACAAACAAGTGTCTTTTTGCGGAGGAGATTGAATCAAAAACAATCTGTCAGGTGTTAAAAAGAAATCATTTAGGTTAGAAGATTCAATTATTTGGCGATTAAATTTCACAGCACCAACAAGATCATTTATTGATTTATCATTGTTATTAGTTGGCGGAAGCACAGGTTTATACGAAACTTTTATAGAATTAGATTTAATAAATAAATTCCCATTTTGTTCCCACTCATCTATTATACTCTCAAAATATTTAAAAGTATAAATTTTCCCATTGACAATTTGGAATCGATTTGTATTTAAATTGGGATAGTAAAATTTTGAAAATAATGAATCATAATTTCCTAATAAAAATGATTTAGAATTTTCAACATTAAACACTCTTAAGGCTTTTGCACTTTTATATTTCTTTAAATTCTTCTCGACATCAAATGAATGAATAAATCCAACTGGAAAGACAATTGTTGCGGAATCTAATATTTCTACTTTAAATGCCGAACTTCTAACTTTAGGAAAATATCTAATTCCTAATGCCTTTAAACGGGCGTCTTTTTTAGAAACAAGGTTACCTTGTGTGGTAAACTTCCATAAAGATTCTTCATTAATTATATAATAGAAATTATTAAATAAAAATAGGTAACCGCTATAGATGGCTGTATCTCCATTTTTATCTTTAAAAAAGAGTTCGCTTAATAAAGGTAAATTATTATGCAATTTAACATCATAGAATTTATGCCATTCAAAATCACTGTATAACAAACAATTATCTGCATAAAAAAAAACGGTACCATTATGATATACGCTTGAGTCAAGGCCAAGACTCAAACGTATATCATTTTGACAAACTGCATAATTATTGCAAACTTGCAATAAACTTACAAAGAAAAGTAAAATATATTTTTTCAAATTTTTAGTTAAATATAAGAGGACACGCATTAAATACCCCATATCTGTAATATAGTTAAAGCCGAAAGTTGCATGCCCTTCCATCGTCTCATTACATTGGTGATTGTGCCGTTTCAATAAGGGTTTTTTATAAGGCAATATAATTCTTTTTGCAAATAAAATCAACGCATTATTATTGTTGTAATCTTTTGAAATGGGTATAATGATTCCTTTATTTTAGGATTGAATGTAACTAGCTCTACCAATGCTCTTTTCATGGGTTATACTTGGTAAATACATACTTAAACTGAGGCAATTTAAATATTCAACCCGACTCATTTTATAATTTAAAAACCATTTATTATTATGATCTAGAAATTGGTAATCTTTCTCACAGAAATATTCCATAAAAATAAATGAGCAGAAAAGCACTTTATTTCAATTTGGTTCAGACCGTGCTTTGACTTCCTTGTATTTTTACCTAACATTGAATTATGAGAATTGTAAAAAGGGAAAGTGAAGTAATAGAATACGAATTGGCCTCAGAGTTATCTGATGTAGACCAAGCTTTATTGGCAGAAGCCAGGCAGGCGATGGAGAAGGCTTATGCGCCTTATTCGAGGTTTTTAGTAGGCTGTGCTTTGATGTTGGAGAATGGCGTTTTAGTTAAAGGAAGCAACCAAGAAAACATGGCCTATCCCAGTGGTTTGTGCGCAGAGCGCGTGGCCATCTTTTATGCGGGTGCCAATTACCCCGGCGTACGCATTTTAAATATGGCCATTACGGCCAAAGCAAAAGATTATGATTTAAATATTCCTATCATGAGTTGCGGTGCCTGCTTGCAAAGTTTAAGCGAATATGAAATGCAACAAAAATCGCCCATTAGAACTTTGCTGCAAGTAGAAGATGGTCCGGTTTGGTTGGCCGAAAATGGCACCAAAACATTCTTGCCTTTTCAGTTTTATGTGGCCGAATTAAAGCGTTAAAAATGGAAGTTTGCGGACAGGTTATTGATATTCTTGGACAAAGAATTTATGCGGCATGTGTGGTGATTACCGATGGTAAAATTGCCAGCATTACCGAGCTAGAAGAAGCGCCGCCTCACTTTATTTTGCCAGGATTTGTAGATGCCCACGTGCACATAGAAAGCTCTTTGTTGGCACCTTCTGAGTTTGCCCGTATGGCGCTTACCCATGGCACCATAGCCACCATTAGCGACCCCCACGAAATTGCCAATGTATTGGGAATTGAAGGCGTAAATTATATGATAGAAAATGGCAAACAAGCGCCGTTTTATTTTCACTTTGGCGCGCCTTCTTGTGTGCCAGCTACCCACTTTGAAACAGCAGGTGCAAGCCTTGATGCCCAGCAAGTAGATGCCCTTTTGCAAAGTGAAGATATTTATTACCTCACAGAAATGATGAATTTTCCAGGGGTTATTTTCGATGATGAAGAGGTGCATAAAAAAATTAAAGCAGCCCATCGAATAAACAAGCCGGTAGACGGACATGCGCCGGGTTTAACAGGGGTACAGCTAAAGAAATATGTGGATGCTGGCATTAGCACCGACCACGAATGTTTTACCTTGCAAGAGGCCCAAGAGAAATTGGCCTTGGGCATGAAAATTTTAATTAGGGAAGGTAGCGCAGCCAGAAATTTTGATACCCTCATTCCGCTTTTAGATACGCATTATGAGCAGCTCATGTTTTGCTCAGACGACAAGCACCCAGATTCTTTGTTGTTGGGTCACATAAACCAATTGGTGGCGCGCGCCCTGGCCTTGGGCAATAATTTGTTTAAGGTCTTGCAAGTGGCCTGTATCAACCCGTGGCAGCATTATGGCATGCGGCAAGGAATCCTTCGTGTGGGCGATACAGCAGATTTTATTGTGGTAAACAATTGGCAAGAAGTAAAAGTATTGCAAACCTATGTGGCCGGGGAATTGCTTGCAGAGAAGGGCGTTTGCCTGTTTAAAGGCGTTCCCATTCACTGTCTGAACCAATTTGTTGCGCAGCCATTATCGGTAACGCAACTCGCATTTAAGCCCGCCAATCCAGAGCCCGTTATTGTTTGCTTAGAAGGGCAATTGATAACCCATAGGTTAGAAGTACCCGCCAGCGAATGCACACCAGAATACGATTGCCTAAAATTGGTTGTCTATAACCGGTATCAAACAGAAGCCCCTGCCATTGCATATATCAAGAATTTTGGTCTGACCCAAGGCGCCATTGCAGGTTCCGTTGCCCACGATAGCCATAATATTATTGCGGTAGGCACCAGCGATGCAGATTTATGTAAAGCCATCAATGCCGTAATTGCACACAGAGGCGCTTTGGTAGCCTGCAATGCCTCCCAAGAAAAGGTATTGCCCTTGCCCCTTGCCGGCTTAATGAGCGATGGCGAAGCATGGGAAGTAGCAGAATTGTATAAGCAAGTCGATGCCTTTAGCAAAGGCATACTGGGCGCCACTTTGCAAGCTCCATTTATGAGTTTGTCCTTTATGGCTTTATTGGTTATTCCCCACCTAAAATTAAGCAACCGCGGCTTGTTCAACGGAGATAGCTTTAGCTTTGTTCGAAATTAATGAAGGAAGTAGGATTAGATTTGCCCTTAAAGTTTGAATTATAGCTATATAACTTATGATTTTATCCCCATCGAATTCGAGGGGTTTAAAATGCAAATATTAGCATGGTTAAAACCAAAGAATTTTAAACTTTTTAAAACAACTAGGTTATGCCTAAGAACAAAGCCATTTATGCACAAGGAGCCGAGATTAATCTTTTTCAAGGAGATCAAACAGATTTTATTTCGTTAACAGATATTGCCCGTTATAAGGATTCCTCCAATATGGATACCATTATTCAAAACTGGTTTCGAAATAGAAATACCATAGAATTATTACGCTTTTGGGAGCTCATGTATAACCCAGATTTCTAACCCATCGAATTCGAGGGGTTTAGAAAACAAGCCGGATTAAACAGCTTTGTAATGACGCCTAAAAAATGGATTGAAACTGCCCATGCGAAAGGAATTATTTCAAAATGAGGTAGATATGGTGGAACCTTTGCCTAACTTTAACAAAAGTTAATTACCACATTCTTACCGATGCCATTAAGGAAAAACTTATACCAATAACATTATCAAAAGAGAAAATAAATTTCGTGTATGCAGATGAAGTTGATATGCTTAATATGGCGCTATTTGGTGTAACCTCAAAACAATGGCGCATTGCCAACCCAAATGCCGAAGGAAACTTAAGAGATACAGCAAATATAGAGCAATTGGTCATATCATCAAATATGGAAAGCATCAATTCTGTGCTCATTCATCAAGGATTGAAACAATCTGAAAGGTTAATTCAACTTAACAAGGTAGCCATTACCCAAATGAAATCGCTTCTGCAACATGCGGGATTAAAAAGGCTGAAATATATAACTACAGAAAACAGACCTAATGGGCAGTTATTGATTTTATTCCGAAAAATAAAGCTAACGGCGTATAATACCAATTGTAATTATTAAATAACCCCAAGCTATTGGCTAATTTTACTGAGGTAAATGCCGAGATAACAACATAAATTGTACAAGGCGATATTTGTCGAAATTGGACTATTTATGTTGTGTAATCGGTAAAATTGACGCAGCAATGAACTCGCCCGTATCAGTTGCGGGCGCTAGGTCTTTGGTTTAAACCGTTACTTTTACCTCTTGTTGTTCGGCATTTGCCAAACTTAAATCAAATTGTACTTTGTGCTAATTTAATTTAAGTAATGATATTATCTTTAATTTTAGCGGTAAATTTTGGCCTTTTCCCTTATAATTGTAACATGTTCAACAAGGAGAATTTGCAGCATTGGTTGTATAGGCTAAAGATAGTTTTTTACCTTTCTGTGCTCTTTTTGTTTTTTGTTCTGTTTGTAATGGAATTAAAACATGAGTATAAGATTGATATATTTCGTACGTTTAATGGGCCAATAGACGATATATATTTTAAATTGAAGGATAACTTTTAACCATGATGGGTTCAAACCATTTGCTTGTTCAAAAATTAGATGCTTTTGTAAAAAAGTATTATAAAAATCAGTTACTCAAAGGAAGCATTATCTTTTTAGGTGTTTTTGTGCTGGCTTTTTTGGGTGTAACTTTACTCGAGTATTTTGGCAGGTACACCAGCACCATTCGCGCATTTTTGTTTTTTTTCTGGCTAACTCTAAGCGCCGTTTTGTGCTATAAATTTATCCTAATTCCGGTTGCTAAATTGGCCCGCATGGGCAAGCAATTAAGCAGAACCGATGCGGCAGATATTATTGGAAAACACTTTTCTGAAGTAAACGACAAGTTGCTAAATGCCCTGCAATTACTCGAAGTGTCTAGTCCAGATCAGAGTTTGTTATTGGCTGCAATTGAACAAAAGACACAAGAATTATCGCCCGTCCCTTTTAGTGCGGCAATAGATTATAAAGGCAATATTAAGTATGCAAAATTTGCCCTTATTCCGCTCTTAATTTTGGCGGCATTGCTCGTTTTTTCGCCGCAATTGGTGAGCGATGGGGCGCAAAGAGTTTTGCAATACAACCAAGTTTTTAAAGAACCTGCACCCTTCGAATTTGTGATAGAAAACAACAATTTAAGCGCAGAGCAATATCAAGATTTTACCTTGCAAGTAAAAATGTTGGGTAAAGAATTACCCAATGAAGTTTTTATTCACCTGCTAAATCAGGTCTATAAATTAGAAAAGGAAGATGCCACACACTTTGTATATCACTTTAGAAATGTGCAAGAAACTACCCCTTTTTATTTAGAAGCTTTGGGTTTTGAAGACGCAGAAAAAACTTTGCAGGTATGGTGGCGCCCTGTAATGTTAGGGTATAGTGTGAGCTTAGATTATCCGGCATATTTGCAGATGAAAGATGAGGTAATTGCCAACCCGGGCGATTTATCCATGCCGTCGGGAACAATAGTAAAATGGCAATTTACCAGCAAACAAACCACTGAAATTAACTTGCAATTTAACCTGTTAAATGTCAAAGCCAATTCTCCCGATGGCGTGCATTATAGTTATAGCAGAAAGTTTTTTTTAAGCGATAATTATGCCATTAAATTAAGCAATGAGCGGGTAAAGAAAGGCGATTCTCTCTATTTTCAAATTGATGTGATGCCCGATGCTTTTCCGAGCATTGAAATGGAAGCACAAATTGATTCTGTAAGCGGAAAAATTTATTATTTTGGTGGTATGGGTTCAGACGACCATGGCCTTAGCAAACTAAGTTTTAATTACCGTTTTTTGGCTTCGGATGATAAAGCCAAAGTGTCCAAAGGATTTGTAAGCACTACCATTCCTATTGTATCGGCAAAGCGCATAGACATTATGCATACCTTTAGCTTGTACGATATCAACTTTGTGAGTGGCGATGAGATTGAATATTATTTTGAATTGTGGGACAATGACGGTGTGCATGGTGCTAAATCGAGTAAGTCGAAACCATTGGCAGTAAAGGCGCCAACCAAGAATGAAATTAAAGAACAAACTCAAGCAGACAGCAAGGCCTTGCAGCAAAAAATGGAAGAAGCCTTAAAGGAATCCAAAGAGTTGAAAAAAGATTTAAATGAAATACAAAAGAAATTGAAGTCGCAACAGCCTTTAACTTTTGAAGAGAAAAAGAAACTAGAGCAATTGAATAAACGGCAAAAAGACTTGGCTCAGAAAATGGAAGAACTGCAAAAAGATTTTAAGCAGAAAAACCAAAAGGAACAAGCGTTTAAAGAGGAAGAGGAACGCATTATGGAAAAGCAACAAGAGTTGCAAAAAATGTATGAGGAGTTGATGACAGATGAGATGAAAAAGCTGATGAAGCAGATGGAAGAGCTGATGAAGCAGCAAAACAAAGATCAAATTAAGAAAGAACTCGAAAAGATGGACCTCAACAACAAGGATGTAGAGAAGGAGTTAGACCGCATGCTAGAAATGTATAAACAATTGGAGGTGGAGAAGAAGATGGATGAGGCCATGAAAGATTTGAAAGACTTAGCTAAAAAACAAGCTGAATTATCGAAGGATACCGAGCAGAAAAATAAAAGCAATGAGGAGCTTAAGCAGAAACAAGATGAGTTGAATAAAGAGTTTAAAGATTTGCAAAAAGATTTAAAAGATTTGCAAGAGCAGAACAAAGATTTAGAGAACCCAAAAGACCTTGCAGATACCAAAGAAGAGGAGAAGAAGATTGAGGAGAAAATGCAGCAAAGCGGCGAGCAGTTAAAGAACGGCAACAATAAGAAAAGCAGCAAAGAACAAAAGGAAGCATCGGAAGAAATGGAGAAGATGCAAGAGAAGATGCAAGAGAAGGCCGAAAAGGAAGAAGAAGAGCAGGAGGAAGTGAATGAGCAGGCCTTGCGTGAAATTTTGGAGAACCTCATCCAATTGAGCAAGGACCAAGAAAAATTGATGGAGCAAATGAAATCTATCAATGGGTATAATCCGCAATTTGTGCAATTGGCTCAGGAACAAAAGACCTTAAAAGACAATGCAAGAATGGTGGAAGATAGCCTGCAGGCTTTAAGCAAAAGGGTGCCAGAAATTAAGTCGTTTGTGAACCGCGAGTTAACAAAAATGAATAGCAATTTAAACCAAGCTAGCAACAGTTTTTCGACCCGAGATAACGGACAGATAAGGGTGCAGCAACAGTATGCCATGAGTCACATGAATAACTTGGGTGTTATGTTAAGCGATGCCCTGCAACAAATGCAGCAGCAGCAACAGCAGAAAAAAGATGCCAAGAGCAAGGGCAAAGGCAAGCCATCTAAAAAGCCCGGCAAGGGCAGCAAGCCTAGTATGGGGCAGCTCAAGAAAATGCAGGAAGAGATGAACAAGCAATTGAAGGATGGCATGAATAAAAGCGGGAGTGGAGAAAAGAGTAAACCCGGTAGTGAACAGTTTGCGCGAATGGCAGCGCAGCAGATGGCAATAAGGCAACAGATGCAGAAAATGATGAGCCAAATGGATGCTTTAGAGAAGGAGAAAATGGGCGGAGGAAAGCAGTTGGGCGATTTGCAAAAGTTGATGGAAGAAACAGAGAAGGAATTGGTGAATAAGCGACTAACCCAAGAAACGCTTATGAGGCAAGAGGAGATTTTAACCCGCTTATTGGAGCACGAGAAGGCAGAAAGAAAGCAGGAAGAGGAGCAGAAAAGAGAAGCCAACCAAGGCAAAGAATTGTCTAAACCCAATCCGCAATACCTAGAGAAATTTAAACGCAATAACCAACGCAATACAGAGTTGTTGCAATCTGTTCCCATAGAAATGAAACCCTACTACAAACAAAAGGCAAAAGAGTATTTGGAGAAGTAGGTTTATTTTTGACTTTCTAGTGTATTTATCCCCACCATGGATTTTCGAATTGTAGCCTAGCAATAATTTGCTCTTCTGAAAAAGGATGCAATGCCATAGCGAATGCAAATTAGTAAAATGAAGGTCAAAAAATAAAGCTTATTTTACTAAAAATAGGAATATAAGCCTAATTTCGGCTTTAATGCAGCCTTATTTTACCATTTTTACCCTGCTAGACCCTCTTTAGTGTAAATTTAATGGGCGCGGGTTTAATATTGACATTTAATAGCTTGAAAACTAATTTAAATCATACCTAGGAATGCCATTATAGAATAATTTCGTGTTAACAAATTTATATATATATGGCAACTTTTGATACCGCCCATGTTAAGAACATTGTCTTGCTTGGGCATTCTGGCAGTGGTAAAACAACCCTCGCCGAATGTGCAGTTTACGAAGCGGGTTTAATTACGCGCAGGGGAACTGTTGAAGAGAAAAATACCATTGCCGATTACCATGAATTGGAGCAGGAGCGAGGGAATTCTGTTTTTGCAAAATTGCTTCATACCACTTGGAAGGGGTATAAAATTAACATCATTGATACGCCTGGCTTCGACGATTTTGCAGGGGAGGTAATTGCTTCTTTGCGTGTGGCCGATACAGGCATTATGGTGCTCAATGGTGCCCACGGGGTGGAGGTTGGAACCGAAATTGTTTGGGAATACACAGAGGAGTTTAAAACGCCCATGCTCATTGCCGTGAACCAAATGGATCATGAACTGGCAGATTTTGAACGCACGGTAGAGCAAGCGCGCAACCGTTTTGGCAGCAACGTGGTGGTGGTGCAATATCCGCTAAACCAGGGTGCGGGTTTTAATGCCATTGTTGATGTGCTTAATATGGTGCTTTATCAGTTTGCAGCAGAAGGTGGTAAGCCTCAAAAATTGCCTATTCCTGCCGCCCAAATGGAGAAGGCAGAGCAAATGCAAAAGGACCTTATTGAGGCCATTGCGGGCAACGATGAGGGTTTAATGGAGAAGTATTTTGAGCAGGGTACTTTAAGCGAGGATGACATGCGTGCTGGATTAAAAAAATCTTTAATTAACCACGATTTGTTTCCATTGTTCTGCACTTCTGCCAAAAAAGATATGGGCATTGGCCGCATTTTAGGCTTTATAGACAATGTTTGTCCGAGCGCCAGTGAAATGCCCGTGCAAATCACCATCAATGGCGATAGCCTGCCTTGCAAAGCAGATGGTGCAACTTGTATCTTTGTTTTTAAAACCGTTAACGAAGCGCACCTGGGCGAAATGTCGTTGTTTAAAGTATATTCTGGAACCGTATCCGTGGGCATGGAATTGGTAAATGAAAACAATGGAACCAGTGAAAAGCTTAATCAGTTATTTTTATTAGAAGGTAAGAAGCGCATTCCTGTTGATGAATTGGCCGCCGGTGATATTGGCGCTACCATAAAATTACGCAATACCCATACCAATAATTCTTTGCATGTAAAAGGTAAAAATATTGCCCTGAACCCAATTGTTTTCCCAGAGCCTCACTTGCAAATGGCCATTGAATTAGTTAAAAAAGGCGAAGAGGATAAATTGTCGGCAGCCTTGCATCAACTCAATGAAGAGGACCCGAGTTTAAACATTGTATCCTCGCAAGAATTAAAGCAAACCTTAATTAATTGCAGGGGCGAAATGCACTTAGCTGTGGTAAAATGGAAGCTCGATCACATCTATAAATTGGATGTAAATTTTGTGCGACCAAAGATTGCTTACCGCGAGACCATTCGCAAATCGGTTACCTCATTTTATCGCCATAAAAAACAAAGTGGTGGCGCTGGTCAGTTTGGCGAAGTTCACATGATTGTAGAACCTTTTTATGAAGGCATGCCAGATCCCGTAAATGTAAGTGTGCGCGGCCGCGATGAGCATCCTTTGCCATGGGGTGGTAAATTGGTGTTTTATAATTGCATAGTTGGCGGGGTAATAGACAACCGTTTCTTACCTTCTATCTTAAAAGGTATCATGGAAAAAATGCATGAAGGTCCGCTTACGGGTAGTTATGTGCGCGATGTGCGTGTGTGTATTTATGATGGCAAAATGCATGCAGTAGACTCCAATGATATCTCCTTTAAAATTGCAGGCATGATGGCCTTTAAAGAGGCATTTCACCTGGCCGATCCTCAGTTGATGGAGCCTGTTTATATGGTAGAAGTTTTGTGTAACGATGATATTACCGGTGCCGTTATGGGCGATTTGCAAACCCGCCGTGGCATCATAGAAGGCATGGATACCTACAAGCATTATCAAAAGATTAATGCCAAAGTTCCATTGTCTGAAATGCAAGATTACCAATCTTCTTTAAAAAGCATATCGCAAGGTAAGGCAAACTATAGCATGAAATTCGATTCTTACCAACCCGTTGCTTACGAAATTCAGAAGAAATTGGTGGAAGATTATCTAAAAGTTGCCAAAGACGATTTGGCCTAATTCTATAAATATAATAGTTGGGAGCTGGCAAACTATTTGCTCGTTCCCAACTATTTTTTTTTATTGGTTCAAACAGAACTAATGGTTTATGCTTTAAAAATATTTGGGCTGAACCAAGCGCATTTTTGGTTTGAACCAATCCGTTTTTTTAAGAAAAATTTGGTGCTAGGCTTACTTTGCCTATAATTCCTTTTCTTGATAGGTAATTTTGGTAAGGAACAATCCATGCGCTGCAACACTTTCGCCGGCTTCGCTGCGGTTCTTGCTCTGGAGTATTTGCGTTACATCTGCTGCACTAATTTTGCCCTTGCCTACATTGAGCAAGGTGCCCACAATAGCACGCACCATATTGCGTAAAAAACGATCGGCCCGTATGGTAAAAACCAATTTGTGATTGGGCTGTATTTCCCATTGGGCATGGGTTATTTGGCAATTAAAAGTTTTTACATCGGTATGCACTTTGCTAAAGCACTCAAAATCGGTATGCTTTAGTAAGATGGCCGCCGCCTCGTTCATGGCCGCTAGGTTAAGTTCGGTAGTGCAAAGCAAGCTGAGCTCATGGGCAAAAGGATCTGGGCGAGTAGAAATCCAATATTCGTATTCGCGGGAGCTGGCGCTAAACCTTGCGTGCAGGCCATTGTCTACTTCGTAAACTTCGTAGATGGAAATGTCTCTTGGCAAGATGGAATTGAGTTGCGTGCCTAATTTTTTAGTATCTATGGTCCGATCCAACTCAAAATGCAGGAAATACGCCTTTGCATGCACCCCTGTATCGGTTCGTCCACAGCCTGTAATTTCTATGTTTTCTTTAAGTAGAATGGAAAGTTTGGACTCAATTTCTCCTTGAACGCTGTGCGCATTGGGTTGCTTTTGCCAACCATGGTAATTTTTGCCGTTGTATGCTAATTTTATGAAATAGCGCATTATATAGAGTCTAGGTAATTGATGTAGCAAGAATAAGACAAATATTTTGCACCACTTTATTTTTTAGCTTGTATTGAAACTAATTTTGAACACTTTTGTTAAAGTATTTACGTTTTGTTTTGGCACATAAATTATTTTAAGATGATTCAACAAATTAATGCTATTCATATTTTGAAAAGGATACTCTTTATATTTTTGCTGCTATTAAGCATTTCTGCTTGTAATGGACAATCGGAACAAAACACAAACAAGGAAACCAAACAAATAACTAAAAAAATGGAAAATGGTATCAAGTTGAACCCTTTAACGGAAGACGAAAAGCGTGTAATTTTAGGAAAAGGAACAGACCGCCCCTTTACCGGCGAGTATACCGATAAGTTTACCAAGGGTATGTATGTGTGTAGGCAATGTGATGCCCCTTTGTATACTTCCGATTCAAAATTTCATTCCAATTGCGGTTGGCCAAGTTTTGATGATGAGATTAAGGGTGCGGTTACCAAAACTACCGACGCAGATGGTAGAAGAACAGAAATTACTTGTACCAAATGTGGTGGGCATTTAGGTCATGTTTTTTATGGGGAAGGTTTAACAGATAAAGACACGCGTCATTGTGTAAATACATCCTCTTTAAAATTTATGGACGCCTTGGTTCAGACCGAAAGCAACAAAGCAATTTTTGCAGGCGGATGTTTTTGGGGTGTTGAATATTATTTTCAGCACGAAAAAGGCGTTTTAAATACAACTGTTGGTTATACGGGTGGAACCAAATTAAATCCCACTTATAGAGAAGTCTTGAGTCATAGCACTGGCCATTACGAAGCCATAGAAGTAGAGTTTGACCCAAGTGTTACCAATTACGAAACTTTGGCTAAGTTGTTTTTTGAAATTCACGACCCAACGCAGGCAAACGGACAAGGAAATGATATTGGGCAGCAATACCAATCGGTTGTTTTTTATATGGATGATACCCAAAAAGCAAGCACCGAAAATCTCATAGCGCAATTAAGAACAAAAGGATTTAATGTGGCCACAAAATTAATAAAGGCTAGCAAATTCTGGCCTGCCGAAGGTTATCACCAAGAATATTATGAGAAGGGTGGAGGCGAGCCTTATTGCCACCACAAGGTTAAAAGATTTTAGCCTGCTGCTAAAAAAAACTAATTTTCTAAGGCTAAGCCCATTGCTTCAAAAGTCTTTTGGGCGGCCATTTGTTCTGCTTTCTTTTTGGAAGTGTGTTGGGCCATGCCCATGTCTTTGTCGCCAAATTTAACCGTTATTTTATAGATGCGGTTCTTACCATCTGGAATTTCTTCTACCACAAAATCAACTTGTTTGTTGTTCTTTTGGGCGTACTCTATGAGCCTGCCTTTGAAGTTGGTTTCTGTGATTTGTAGCTTGTCTACATCTATGTGAAAGCGCAGTAAGTTGTCTATGATAAACCGCTTGCAGCCATCAAAGCCTGCATCTAACAAGATAGCGCCTAAAAATGCTTCTAGGGCATTGCCAAAAATGCTGTTGCGAAGGGTAATGTTTTGCAGAGCTTTGCGGTCGTACTCCACAATTTGATTTAAGTGAATTTTGATAGCCAGTTCGTTTAAACTTTCCCGACTAACGATTTTAGACCTGAGTTGGGTGAGGAAACCTTCGTCTTTAAAAGGGTATTTTAAAAACAAGAATTCGGCAACAATGGCATTTAACATGGCATCGCCTAGGAATTCTAAGCGTTCGTTGCTGTCTTTTGAGCCCGAAGAATGGATGGTTTTGGAAACAGAGTGGTGCCTTAGTGCTTGCTCATACGCTTTTAAGCTAGAGGGCATAAAGCCAGTAATTCCTCTTATTTTAAGTGCAAGAGAGCGTTGTTCGGCAGTTCGTGGCCTAAGGTGAGTGAGGATTCGCCTAAGCAAAATTTATGCTTCAAATTTTTTCACAATCACCGAAGCATTGTGACCTCCAAAACCAAATGTATTGCTGATAGCGGCTTTAACTTCCCTATGCTGTGCCTTGTTAAAGGTTAGGTTCAACCTAGGATCAAAAGCAGGATCATCTGTAAAGTGGTTAATGGTAGGCGGAATAATGCCTTTGTGAATAGCCAAAATACAAGCAAGTGTTTCAATGGCACCCGCACCGCCTAAGAGGTGGCCTGTCATTGATTTGGTAGAACTGATGTTCATGTTATAGGCATGATCGCCAAAAACGGATAGGATGGCTTTAATCTCTTGGGGATCGCCCAAAGGCGTAGAAGTGCCATGTACGTTTACGTAATCGATGTCTTCTGGTTTCATGCCCGCATCTTCCAATGCATATTTCATTACATTGGTGGCACCCAAACCTTCTGGATGTGGTGCTGTCATGTGATAGGCATCTGCTGATAAACCAGTGCCCATAATTTCGCAATAAATTTTTGCTCCACGTGCTTTGGCATGTTCGTATTCTTCTAAGATAAGTGCTCCTGCACCTTCTCCCAATACAAACCCATCGCGGTCGAGGTCGAACGGCCTCGAAGCAGTAGCTGGATCATCGTTGCGCTCGCTCAAAGCTTTCATGGCATTGAATCCGCCAATAGATGCTTCGTTTACACAAGCCTCAGAACCACCCGTTACAATGATGTCTGCTTTGTTTAATCGAATGTAGTTAAAAGCGTCGGCAATGGCATTGCTAGAAGAAGCACAAGCTGCCACCGTAACAAAGTTGGGACCTCTATACCCATGGCGAATGGAAATTAATCCTGCAGAGATGTCTGCAATCATCATGGGAATAAAGAATGGACTGAACCGAGGTGTACCATCGCCTTTAACGAAAGCGGTAACCTCATTCAAAAAAGTGTGCAAACCACCTATTCCGGTGCCCCAAATAACGCCAACACGATCCTTGTTAATAGAATCGTCTAGCCCCGCATCTTTTATTGCTTCATCAGATGAAACAACAGCAAATTGCGTAAAGCGGTCCATTCTGCGGGCCTCTTTTTTGTCGATAAATTGGGTGGGATCGAAATTTTTAACTTCACAAGAGAATTTGGTTTTGAATTTGGAAGTATCAAATTGGGTAGTGAGCGCAGAGCCACTAACCCCATTTGATAGTCCATCCCAATAGTCTTGTAAGGTGTTTCCAATGGGTGTTAAAGCACCTAGTCCTGTAACAACAACTCTGCGGGAAAGCATTAGCAATTAATTAATAAATGCCTGATTAGCTTTTTACGTTTTGCTCGATGTAGGAAATTGCTTGGCCAACGGTACCAATCTTTTCAGCTTGATCGTCTGGAATAGCAATGTTGAATTCCTTTTCGAATTCCATAATTAACTCAACGGTATCCAATGAATCGGCACCTAGATCGTTCGTAAAACTCGCTTCTTCGTTGATTTCACTTTCTTCAACGCCAAGTTTGTCCATAATAATGGTCTTAACTCTTCCTTTGATATCTGACATTTTCTTAAGATTTAATAGTCTGCAAATAAACTACTTTTTAGAAATAAAAAGCAAGTTTTCATTTCAACTGCAAATTTATCTCCTACTATTTTGGTTTTCATTGCCTAAAAATTTTGAAAATCATGGCAGAAATTGCCTTAAAAACCATTACTTTGTGCCATTGAAAAACATGCAATTAGAGGTAGAGGAGGATTTGTCATTTCTGCTTTTTGGCTTGGTATCTAGCCACAAGGCTAGTCAAATGGTATTCTGTCTGAACCAAATTGCGCCGTTTGATTTTTTTAGGGTGGCCGATTTGCAAATGCCCGATTATAATCCCAATGCCGCGACAAGTTTTTCGAAATTTTCTTTTTTTGACGAAGAAAACCATCTAGATTTTCATTTGTTGGCTAATAAGGAGTTTGGTTTGTGCCTTGCTCCTCATTTAAAACAGTTCGATTATCTGTTAGTGGTTCGTGGTGGTGTAGAATTTTTTGATGGCGCCAAACTCGCTCAAAAAAGCAGAAAGCTCCCTGGGATCCAATTATTGGCTCCTATTGAAAATGAAAAAGTGAAGTCCAAAATAAGCTGGATAATATAAATATGATTGATTTGAATTTTAACCGAACAAAAATTATTGCCACTATTGGTCCGGCAACGAGCAGCTACGAAAACCTAAAGGCAATTATTTTAGAAGGTGTGGATGTTTGTAGACTCAATTTTTCGCATGGTACTTACCAAGACCATCAATTGGTGATAGATAATATAAACCGGATTAACGACGAATTGGGTAAGAATGTGTGTATGTTGCTCGATTTGCAGGGGCCAAAACTTAGGGTTGGGGAGATGGAGAATGGCCGTATAGAGTTAATTACGGGATCTATCCTTGAAGTGACTACGGAAAAATGCATTGGTTCGGCCAGTAAAATATATGTGAACTTTGAAAACTTGCCTAAGGATGTAAATAAAGGTGAGCGAATTTTGTTAGACGATGGGAAGCTTGAATTGCGTGTTGTGGAGACTAACCGCAAGGATATAATTAAGGCTGAGGTGCTTGTTGGGGGCGTGCTTACCAATAAAAAGGGCTTTAATTTGCCCGATACCAAAATGTCTATTCCAAGCATGACGCAGAAGGATTTGGATGACTTGAAATTTGGCTTGGAGCAAAAGGTAGAATGGGTGGCTTTGAGTTTTGTGCGCAATGCCGATGATGTTATTTTTATCAAGAATATTATTGAGTTAAATGAATGGAAGCCACGTGTGGTGGCCAAAATTGAAAAGCCTGAAGCCATAGAAAATATAGACCGCATTATTCAAGTGTCGGATGGTATTATGGTGGCGCGTGGCGATTTGGGTGTGGAAATGCCTATGGAGCAAGTTCCTGTTTTGCAAAAGTTGATTGTGAAAAAATGCATTGAACAGTCGAAGCCTGTTATTATTGCTACGCAAATGATGGAGAGCATGATTACTTCTGCTACCCCAACGCGTGCCGAGGTAAATGATGTGGCCAATGCCGTAATGGATGGGGCCGATGCCGTGATGTTGAGTGCCGAAACTTCGGTGGGTGCTTTTCCTAATTTGTGTGTGAGGGCTATGCAAAAAACCATTGCGCAGGTAGAGCAAAAAACCAATGCACCTTATTTTAAAGGCAAGAGGCCAGATGAAAAATCGCCTTCTTTTATATCGGATGAAATTTTGTTTACTGCGGTGCGTATTTCAGATCACATGAAGGCTGCGGCTGTTGTGGGCATGACCTTTAGCGGTTATTCTGCGTATCGTTTGGCGGCGTACAGACCAAGGGCAGCTATTTTTATTTTTACCACCAACCCGCGTTTGTTAAAGACCTTAAGTTTGGTTTGGGGTGTGCGTGGCTTTATATATAGAGGCTTTGAAAGTACCGATAATTCTATTCAGGATATCAACGACCAATTGCAGGAAATGGGCTATTTAAAATCGGGCGACTTGGTTATTAATACCGCCAGTATGCCAATTACCAATCGCTCGCGTACCAATGCGGTTAAAATTAGTGAGATTAAATAGGCACAACTTTTGAGTCTAGAAAAATAGATTAAGATCAATGCAGTTAAAATTAGTGAGATTAAATAGGCACAACTTTTGAGTCTAGAAAAATAGATTAAGATCAATGCAGTTAAAATTAGTGAGATTTATAGGCACTACTTTTGAGTTTAGAAAAATGGAAATGGAAATGGAAATGGAAACTAAACTGTTTATTTTTACGGCAGTACGCTTTGCAATGGCTTAAATAAAATAAAATATGAAAACGAAATTGCTTATTTTTATAGTACTACTTTTGCAATGGCTTAAATAAAATAAAATATGAAAACGAAACTGCTTATTTTTATGGTACTGCTTTTGCAATGGATTAATTAAAATAAAATAAAACAAAATAGACAAAGACATGAAAATGAAACTACTCCTTGCCTTTATAGTGGTAATTACTCTTGCCTCTTGCAGCAAAACCAATACGCCTAGTGCGCAAGACGAAGGTGCTGCAATTATTGCTAAAGATAGCTCTCAATTTAATGGCCGACTTTATATCACAACTTTAGATTATTTTGGTGGGACAAAAATTGCCAATTCCGATGTGTATTTGTACACCAATTACGAAGACATTTACCGCAATTTATATTTGTATAATATAATTGGCAATAACGGTGGAGAGGTAGATTTTGGCTATCTATTGCAGGGTAATTATTATGTGGTTTCTAGCAAAGGTTTTAAACGAGACACTAGTTTGGTTCAGATCTTGGGCGGACGAAGTGTTCAAAGAAATGTATACTTAAGATGAGCGAAAATTTGATTGAAAATAAGGTTGCCAAATCGGGACTTCTTACCTTGGATTTGGCCAATTATGTGGAGCTTGCACCCAGGGTAGAATTGGATATTAAGCCCTGGTTGTTTCGCGAAATGATTTTAAAAGAATCCGATTTTAGGGCCTTTGTAAAGGAGCACAATTGGGCGCAATATCAAGACAAAATTGTGTGTTTTGTTTGCTCGGCAGATGCCATTGTTCCTACATGGGCTTATATGTTGTTAGCGGTGTCGGTTCAGCCCTTTGCTAAAAAATATTTTTTCGGTTCGAACCAAAACGTTGACGCAATGTTGTTTCACGAAGCCATGGGTAAAATAGATTTTTCGCAGTACCGCGATGTGCGCGTAATCGTGAAAGGTTGCGGCGAAATTCCCGTACCCGTAAATGCCTTTGTAGAAATTACCGCCGGCCTGTTGCCCTATGCCAAAAGCATTATGTACGGCGAAGCCTGCAGCAATGTGCCGGTTTTTAAACGAAGGAATTGAATTGAGAATTGATAATGAATTTATAATTCCAACCATTAAAGTGGGTGAGCCGGTTGGGATGAAATAAGAATTTTTATTGTCTTTTAGTTAATCTGCAATTTCTACTATATTTGTTGACATTTATTCAAGCATGTCAGCTCTCATTCAACTCAAACTTAGTCCAATTACCAATTTAACAGACGCGCGATTTGCTGCGGCAGCAGGCATTGCATACATGGGCTTTTGTTTAGACCCTAGTAATGCCGATTTTTTGCTGCCTATTAGGGCGAAGGAAATTCTTGAATGGACCAGTGGCTCGCATGCGGTAGGCGAATTTGGCGATCAATCTGCCGAAGAAATTGCGGAGCTAAGTGATTTGTTGAACCTAGATATTGTGTTGTTAAATAACAGCCTTTTGCCAGATGAATTGCCTCAAATTGGTAAGCCTATTATAAAAGGCATCAATTTGGATGAGATGGGTTCTGTGGCGCTTGCAAATGAGTTGTGCGCCTACGCAACTTATGCCGATGCTTTTCAATTAAATGGCTCCAAAGATATTTCGGCTCGAACCGATGAATTAATAGAGGCTTGTTTGCAATACAAAATTATTTGGAACCTGCCTTATGATATTCACAATATAAAAGAAATTTTAGATAAATATAAGCCTTATTCTTTAGTGCTTAGTACCGGTTCCGAAGAGAAAACGGGTATGAAAGAATTTGATGAGTTAAACGATTTATTAGAACTTCTGCAAGCCTAGTTTTCGCGCGAAAGCTCAAACAAATATTGAAGGCCAATATTATATTTGTGAATCAATTTTTTATGCCAATTCTTTCTTAACAATCTCAACAAACCTATCTACTTCGGCAGTGTTGTTATAGATATGTGTGCTTACGCGTACTGAGTTTAAACTGTTCTCTTGAACCATGCGAATGCGCACTTTGGCTTCGGCACATTTGGCATAGAATTTTGCAAAATCGAACCCTTTAATTCTGAACCCATTTACCGCGCAACGTGAGCGTTCTTCGGTTGGAGTAAGCATCTCAATTTTTGGTCCTAAAGCAATGATTTGGTCTTGTGCATATTTCCCTAAATAGGCAATTCTATTGTGTATATTTTGAATGCCAATGCTGTCTATAAAATCAATGGCAGCATCCACACCTTTGTATAGTCCAAGCGCTTGTGTGCCGCCGTAATAGCGGTGTGCGTTATCGGCATAAGTGCCGGTAGAAATGGGCACAGTGGCCATGTTCCATTTGGCATTATCGCTGCCTCCTCCTACAAAGTAGGTTTGAAGTGTGCTTTGAAAATCTTTGCGTACGTACAAGAATCCAGTACCTTTTGGCCCTAACATCCATTTGTGGCAACAGCTTGCGTAGGCATCGCAGCCCATTTGGTGGAGGTTTAACAGCAATTGTCCGGGACCATGCGCGCCATCAATAAAAGAGAAAATGCCTTTCTCTTTGGCCCAATCACAGATTTCTTTTACAGGTAAAATTTGGCCTTGTGTGCAAGGAATATGCGGCACGGCAATGGCTCGGGTTTTTTTGGTGGTAATGGCTTTTATCCTATCCAAGGTTTCTGCTGCGGTAGGGGCCGGCGTAAACACTTTTACTACAATGCCATGAACTATTTGTCGGTTCAGCCAGGGAAAGGCATTGCCCACATGTTCGTGGGTGGTCATAATTACCTCATCGCCTCTTTTTAAGGGCAGTCCCCAGCACACAATATTGATGCCGTCTGTAACATTGTGGGTGAGGGCAATTTCGTTTTCGTCTGCACCCACAAATTTTCCAATCTTGCCTTGTGTGGCTTCCCAACCGCCATAATTGCCATACACATCGCCATCCATCATGCCCTTGCGCACGGCTTCAATAACGGGATAGGGCGATGGTCCCATGGTGCCGTTATTAAGGTAGGCCCAATCTTTTTGCAAAGGAAATTGTTGGCGTAAAAGTTGCCAATAATTTTCGTCAGTAACACTTATTTCGCCCTTGTTGTTGGGCATTGGTTCAGCCCGTAACTCTTCTAAAAATGAAGGGATAGCAAAGCTGCCTAATAAGCCTGCGGTTCCTTGCTTTATAAATCTTCTTCTGTTGGCGCTCATTGAATTATAATTTCAATACAAGGTATTAAAGTTTTTCTAAAAACAACTATTTTACATGTAGCAATTTTTTTTTTTCGGTTTGAACCAAATAAATATTATTGTTTTTTTATGCGATGATAAAAAGGATTTTACTGTTTCGCGTCTCTTAAATTCGCTTCGAACCAAACAATTTTTTTTAATAAATTTTATGCATTGGAATATTCAATAGGATCTTTAGTTTTAAAGTCCTTCCATGTAAAAATAATAGGCAATGCTTTTTGTAAAAAGGAGAATGCGTTGATGAGGTATATTTGGAAATATACGCCATAATAAAAGCATACAGCCGAGTCTAGAAGAAGCCAAGTTCCAAAGGCCACCACAATGGCATTGCGCGCCCACTTTTCCTTTTTCTTAAAAGGGTAATAGGCAATAAATGCCAATAGAATATAACAGCAAGCTATGGTTCCTCCTAATGGACCAAGAATAAATGCTTTATAAGATTGTGCTTCAATTGGGGTGTCTGATATTTGCCAAAATAGGAGGGAAATGGCCTGGTTGTAGGATGCAAATACTGGATTGTTACCATAAACAGCAATAGTTATACCAAATAATGCAAAAGCTAGGCTACTGTAAAACAACCATTTTTGCCAAAAGTTAAAGGTGTTTATTTGTTTCATGGCCTGCATCAATTTTCTTATTCAATAAGCCATTCAATTGCCACTGTGTCTCTAAAAATAATGTCGCTAGGTGTAAAATTAAAGGATGGCATATCGCCGCCATCAGAATAAGCTGCGGCGTATTTTTGATGGCGCTCCAATAATTCCATGCCATTGTTTCCCCCAAAATTGCCATAGGCAATATTTTTGATGCTAATTAGTTTGAGCTTAGCTGCTTTTGTCATGGTAGCCGCCTTTTCATTTGCGTCTTTTATGGCAATTTCAATGATTTGTGATTGCACTTTCTTCTTAAGATCTTCTGATAATTCAAAGTCGAAACTAAAGTCAATTGGCTTCTCCGATTTTGAAATATCGCCTACAATCTTTTGTAAGATTTTTTGATTGTATTCAAATTCGAGTCTGATGTTTTGTGATGCAACAAAGCCGCTGTCTTTTATCTCGGACTCGCGGTAAACTTTGTTTTTTGTAACTACAAAACTCGTGGTTTTTATGTCTTTTTCCTTAAAGCCAATTTGCTTTAAAAGCTCGTTGTAATAATTAGACTTTTCTCCAAGTGCTTTAATGGCATCAGACATTTTGGGCCTAACTTCCAACACAGAAATATTCAAAATGCCAAGGTCGGGTTTTATACTTACCCTTGCCGAACCTGTTACATTTAAGGTGGGTTTTTCTGTTTGTTGTCCTTGCGCATATAGGTTCAAGGAAACAAAAAAGATAAGCATGATTGTTAGTTTTTTCATGTTGTTTGCATTAAATTTTATGGCCGAACCAAATCCTAATTTACATCTAGTTTGTTTAGGCTGTCCATTTTATCTAAAGGTGGATTTATTGGCAAAGTGAAATAAAAAGAAGAACCTTTGCCTAGTATACTTTCCACCCATATTTCACCACTATTTCTTTCTAAAAAGCCTTTTACCAATAAAAGACCAATACCTGCACCTTTATTTTCTGCTCTTGCATTCGAAAGTGAAGCCATTTGGGGCGTAAAAAGCCTTTCCATTATTTCTTTTGACATTCCAATTCCGCTATCCTTTACTTCAATAACAAGTTTGTCTTCATTTCTTTTTGCAGTAATAGAAATTTTGCCGCCTGGATTAGTATGCCTTAAGGCGTTTGAAACTATATTTTGCAAGATGGATAGCAACATTTTGCCGTCGGCAAAAACACTTTCGTTTTCTTCAATTTCATGATGAAGATTAATTGCATTTACATTGGCCGTTTCCTTTAATTTATCAAAAACTTGGTTTATATATTTTACAAGTTCAATTTTTGTGGGAGAAAATACTTCTGAGGCATATTTAATTCTTGCCCATTCTACTAAATAATCTAACATGTTTAACTCCTCGATGGAGGAGTTATATAAAAGTTCCAGCATCTTCTTTAAAGCTTCGGGCTGCATCTTTTCAAAATTATTTTTCAAATATTTGGCGGTTCCAATAATTGAAGACAGTGGACTTCGCAGGTCATGTGAAAGAATGGCCAGCACGCTTTCTTTATGCGTATTCAATTCTTCTAGGTCTTTCACATAGTTTTTAATAGCATCTTCCGCTTTCTTTCTTTCGGTAAGGTTTCTGAGTATTTTTACATAACCTAACCTTTCCCCCTCCGTACTCATAAGCGGAAACACCAAGCCATAAGCATAAAAAGTGCTTTCATCTTTGCAGATGTGCCAGCGGTTATCTACAGCCCTACCTTCTTTTAATGCTTTATTAATTTCCTTCTGAGGAATTTCGTTTATTCTATCCTCTTCAGTAAAAATTAGGTCAAAATTTTTGCCTAAAACATCTTCCGGCTCATAGCCAAATATGCTAACCGAACCAGCACTCCAGCTATTAATTTTTAATTCGTTATCCAAGGTAAGGATCGAATAATCTTGCAAACTATCTATAATTTGGCCATAGAATTCTGAAGAAGGAATAAATTGACTTTGGTGTAATTTAGAATTATTTTCGTTTTCGGCCACTTTTATTAAATAATGAAGGATTAAAAGGTATTATTCCACCTATTTTTCATTTTAAAACGAAGTTAATCATTTCAATCACATATAAAGCTTGATGTGCCAAAATTTATTTGTTACATCGGGTATTCTTTGTGAGGTTAGTTGATTGGTGATTAACTATTTCTGTCGAAAGGTGTTGAAGTAATGTTGTTATTTGCATCTATAGCTATGTCGTAATTGTAACATTTGCCTAAATCAAATATTTTTACATAATCATTGCTACTTACAATAATGGTAAATGTAACTTGGCCTGGCGCATAGCTACTGTAATCGGAAGATGTGCCTGGGTCAATATTGTTTATGTTTACGGTATTCCCACCAGACGTTTTAATTTGAACACTGGCTTTTTGTGTTCCATTATTTATTATTCTTGCCCTTGGGTCTTCATCTTTACATTTTTTACAGCTGCTTATTTTAATGGCAAATAGTCCAACAAGGGCAATCGCTATTAAGAATTTTATATTTTTCATTTAGAATTAATGGATATATTTTTCGAGAAACGTGTTAAAATCTGTATCCTAAAGATAAACCAAAGCCAGTATTTTTATTAACCAGGTTTGTGCTTGTCTTAGCGTTGATGGGAACTAGCCCAAGCTGTGAATTTAATACAAGAAATAACCCTTTTTGAAACTGATAGCCTACCATAAAGTTTGCGCCTACATCTAACCGTTTGTAATAAATAAGGTTATTGTTATCGCTGGTAGGAGCTGTTTCTATGAATTTTATGTCTGAATTTGTTGGCGCATTATTTCCACTAAAGGTTGCTTTGCCATTTATGGCATATCCAATGTATGGCCCAAAACCAAGAATCAAATTACCAGACCCCAATAATGGCTTGTAAATTAAGTTAAGGGGTATCTCCACATAATTAAGATTAATGTTTCTATTAATGGTATAGGGTGTTCCATTTTCAATATATTGAACATTGCCTGACGCGCCTTTACCTATATATTGAATTCCTGCCTGAAAAAAAAAGTCAGGCGCAATTGGAAACTCTTCATTGATGCCAATATGAAACTTTGTTACCAATGAGTTTGTTAATTTAGTGCTATTTGCTGCTTGTCCATTGATATTTTGAAAGTTAATGCCTCCATAAATACCAAAAGAAGCAATTCCCATTTGGTTTTGAGTTTTTACCTCATTTTGTGCCACTATATTTAGGGAACAAAATAGAATGATTGATGCGAATATTGAACCGTTTTTCATAGTTGATAGTGTTAATTTGAACCTGTTTTGGCTTCGTTTTGCATTTTTTGATTGGCCGAAATTAAAAATTCAACTCTGCGGTTTTGTGCCCGTCCCTCCTCATTGTCGTTGCTATATTTTGGCGCACTTTCTCCATATCCTTTGGTAGATATTCTCCTAGAAGAAATGCCGCTATTAACCATATAGCGAGATACTGAAGATGCTCTGCGTTTGGATAAGCTCATATTATAATTATCGGCACCCGTATTGTCGGTATGTCCTTGTATCTCAATATTTGTATCTGGATATTTATTTAGCACCACCTTTAATTTATTCAAATTAGAGGTGGAAGTTGGATTTAATTCAGATTGATCAAAGCCAAATAGTATCTTATCGCTAAACTCAACAATAATACCTTCTCCAACTCTGTAAACTTGAGCTCCTGGTACAGAATTTCGAATGTCTTCTGCTTGTTTATCCATTTGGCGCCCAATTACAGCCCCAGTAGCGCCACCAACGGTTGCACCAATTAATGCGCCAAGGGAGGTATTGCCCGAAGCCCTGCCAATTATGGTTCCTAAAACAGCGCCCCCGCCAGTTCCTAAAACAGCGCCTTTTTGTGTGCGACTCATGTTTTTACAGCCTGTACTGATAAAAAGGGTGCTTATTAAACTGAGTATGGTAATGGTCTTTAATAATTTCATTATTTGATATGATTAGTTTGTTGATTTTTTAATCGGCTCAAAACTAACCCTAAAACTTCTGAGTAATTTTGCATTTAAATAAGGATTTATTGCAGAATTGCAACATATCGGGATTAATGTGCCTCCCTAATCATCATTAAAGTGAGAGCTCACTGAGTTGAACTTCCAATAAATTGAGCCAATGCATGAATAAACTTTTTTAAAAATTCCCTTGTTTTTTCGTCAGTCAAATTTCCCTCTTCATCAAATTTTGTATTTACCTGAGTTATCACAACCTCGGGTATATTCATAGTCATTGCATTTGCCGCAACCAATATTTGGCGTAAGTGAAATTGTGCCCTAACGCCACCAAGCAAACTGGGGCTCGCACTTATAATGCCTACTGCTTTTTTATCAATAGGTTTTAGCGGATGTTTGGATAGAAAATCAATGACATTTTTTAGCACGCCTGGTATCGAATAATTATACTCGGGTGTAACAATAATTAAGGCATCGGCAGATTTAATGGCCATTGATATTTTTTCAATTGATTCGGGAAATATTTTTTCATGAAAATCAAAGTTGTACATAGGCACATCTGCAATTGATAATTGTTCAATAACAATGTGTTCTGATGCAAGCTTTTGGATATCCTTTAACACCATTGTGTTATAAGATCCTTTTCTTAAACTTCCTGAAATGGCTACAATGTGTAAGTTTTCTTTCATATTTTTGTGTTTTAGGTATAAATAATTTTTACTTACGAAATTAGCGTCCCCGCATTTTCTCCTGCTGTCTTACATCTAAATATAGCATTTTCAGGTTGAAAATTATCAATTGTAGGCATTCAATTCGGCCTCAGTGATAGCCATATTTATTGCGTGGTCATATTTTCTTTTTTCTTTTAAAAGTTCCAATAATTTTTTCGCAGCCGCTTCTGAAGAAGCAGGATTTTGGCCTGTTATTAAAAGGCCATCTGTAACCACGTAAGAGGCCCAATTTTCTTTTTTAGAATAGATGCCACCCTTCCTTTTCAACTCATCTTCTAATGAGAATGGCACTACCTCGGTTAGTTGAACCTCCTGTTCTTCAGTATTTGTAAAGCCCGTAACTTTTTTGCCATTCAACAAGGGTAGATTTGCTTGGTCCATTACTTGTAATAAAACAGAAGGTGCATGGCAAACTGCTGCTATAGGTTTTTTAGCATCCCAAAAAGATTCAATTAGTTTAATTGAATCTTTGTCATTGGTTAAATCCCATAAAAGGCCATGTCCGCCAGGAAAGAAAACAGCATCATAATTATCTGCAGAAACTTCGGATAGTTTTTTAGTTTTAGCCAAAAGGTCTTTTGCAATCTCATCCTTATCAAAGCGATGAGTAGCTTTTGTTTGATTGGCAATTTCGGTGCTTGAAGGGTCAATTGGAGCTTGCCCGCCTTTGGGTGAGGCAATGGTGATCCTAGCTCCAGCCTCTTTTAATATATAAAAAGGGGCTGCAAATTCTTCCACCCAAAAGCCAGTTTTCTTTCCTGTATTTCCAAGTTCACTGTGCGATGTTAATACCATTAAAATTTTCATGATTTATTTTATTGTTATGTGTTGGTTATAAATTAATTTTTCCGTGTTCGCCTTCTTCATATTCTTTTCTTGTAACAATTGCTTTTAGCATGTTAAAAAGAACAACCATTTTGCTTGAACTGCTGTCCCAATATTCTACCTCATTGGGAATTACTTTAATCAGCGTCATGTCTGGGTCGGCCAAACCAAGCGGAAACCAAGCTTTCATGATAGAATTCCATAACTCAGTCATTTTGGTTTTGTCGCTTACCAAAGTGGCTGTGCCATGAATCATTAAATAATTATTGCTGCTTTCATTGGTAATGGAAATAGATACTTTTTTACTTTCTCCAATCTCCTCAACTTTGTAGGATGATGCTTTAGTGAAAAACCACAAGGTTCCATCGGCATCAATTTTACTTATGCTCATTGGCCTTCCCGATAAATTTTCGGCATTTTTTTCTTTGGTTATGAGCATGCAAACTCTCACGTCTGTAACCATTTCGATTAGTTTCTCAACATTTTGATTTATTATTTCTTTCATTTTTATTTGACTTAAATTATTGACTTCAATAATTATAATCAAATGTGTTTTAAATAGCTTGGGAATGCCTTACACTATGCGGGGAAGTTGTTACATCATTAACGCATTTAATTCTTCATTGGTTCTAAATTAGAGTTTTTTCAAACTTTAACTGTAGTCCAATCATTTAGGGGGCCGGTGAGAAATTTCTTGAGACCAATATAGTCTAAGCAATATAACTAGAATTCTTAATCCCAGTTTCCAATAATTACAATTGGTGT
>Ga0163151_10002128_pt1 | contig 31599 bp, 35 predicted proteins | sample OliLakLV19MP5IB2_FD_145596 | JGI IMG/M metagenome (GOLD analysis project Ga0163151, IMG submission 145596) | Freshwater microbial mat bacterial communities from Lake Vanda, McMurdo Dry Valleys, Antarctica - Oligotrophic Lake LV.19.MP5.IB-2 | ecosystem: Environmental > Aquatic > Freshwater >... | reverse complement strand
ATCTATAATAATTTTTGTTTTCTCTGATGTAAGACCCATATCATCTAATCTCTGAATTGTATAATTAAATATATTATTCAATGCTGATTTAGCACTGTAGCAGATTACTACAAGGTTACTCATACCTTCTATTATCGGGATCATTCTTTCCTGTGATGGTGTTGGTTTATTACTCGGTCTTTTCATCTCGATATATAATGCATTAAACGTCCCGTTTGAGTATGGACAGCATATATCCGGCACACCAGGTCTCATTCCTTCATCTAATAGCCAGCTTGCCTCTTTAGAGTATCGCACTCCGTTTTTTGTCTTACCGTATGGCAGCTTAGCTCCATTCGGGATCGCGTATATTGACTGCAGCTCTAAGTATCTGTGTTCAAATCTTCTTATAATATCAAATACTGCACACTGCATTTGATGCTCAGTAGGTTCATTCAGTATTGTTTTATTATTTTTTTTTATTCCCATTTTATAATTGTTTAAATGTAATAATATCTTTTTACTTTGCGTACCCCGCTTTTATGCTGATGTCTGTTCTTTATCTTATTTTTGCAAATAATAAATAAAGTGGCAAGACATATTCCTAATATTATCCATGCATATTGTTCAGCCATTATTCATCACCTCCTGACTTGTGCTCACCGGTTTCCTTATCCACCTTGCCGTCAAATTCTCTTCCGGTCATTACCGTAAAGTTTGTACCGGTATTCTGAAAATCCATTCTCACCTGCTGCGGATCGAACAGTTCTACTACCGAGTCTTTCAATGTTACATTTATTATCTGGAATGTCTGTGAGTTCATCTCCTTAGTTTTCACCGTAAGTGAGATAGAGATGTCTTTGTCAAAGTCTATTTCTAAGTCAGGATTAAATGCACTTATAAATCTTTCAATATATCCCTTGTGCTGCACATTGAAGATTCCTTCATCTTTGACCTTATATTCATTCGTGATTTTCTTTTTCATAATTTTATTTAGTTTTTTCTTTTGGGTATTGTACAAAAATAGGGTCTATAGAATAAGCCCCACTAAACTCTTCAAAGAATGCCATAGCATCTCCAGTAAATGAGTTATATGCCTCATTACATACAGTCACTTCTACTGGATCACTTGTTTTTCTTTTTTTATACTGAAGTTTATCTCCGACTTTCCAAAGACTGTTGAATTTCTCGACTAATCCGTTTTGTGTCTTCTGTAAATTAAGTTGTTTTTTTGTCATAAATTTATTTAGTTTTTTTCTTTTCGGATACGGTTGGTTTTACTGCTTTCAGCTGTTCTCTCAGTACCTTCAGTTTCTCTTCAGCATTCCTCTCACGCTTATCTCTTACCATATTCTGATCAGTATATATTATACCTGTTTCTTCCGGAGCATAGTGATCACTGAGTTCAGTTAGTGATTCAAATGTATAAACATCCTTTTCAAGCTGCTGAGCGTTAGAATAAACTAATGTGCTTCTAATAAATACTCTTTTTAGCTGAAGTATTTGTTCCGGAGTTATTGCCCTGATTACTTTTCTGATTTTATTATCGGATTCATCTTCCTCATCTATCTCTTTTCCGCATAATACATGTTCCATAAAACCTCTCAATCCATATCCTGCTTTTTTGTATACCGAGTAAATAAATAGTTCCTCTTCCAGCTCTGTCAGTGGGATTTGGTTCACTACTTTTTTTATATCATAAAGCGGATTAGATTCCAGCAGTGGATATATCTTTGCATAAACCTTTGCTCTGTCAAGCTCTATAGCTCTCTTTAACCTTTCTTCTATTGCTGCTATCTGCTCTTCAGCAGGTATTTCTGTTTCGGATTTATTTGATGATGATGAGCTTTGCTTATTATCAGGATTCCATACATTCTCCACAGTGCCGAGCTTTTCTCCTTCTATCCATACACCCTTTACTGTTCCAGCCTGTTCCTTTTTGTAAAATTTTAAATTATAAGAACTCATTTGTTTTAAATCTTGATTAGCAAATGTATATAATTTTACTTCTTCCGGTGTACAATATCCATTCGTTAGTAGAATTATTTTACTATATCCATCATCCAGAAGCTGTTGTATTTGCCGTTTTACATAATATGTCAGCTTTAGTTTGTAGCAGGCACCGTCTAAGCAATTATCTTCTTTCTGAATGTCATTAAATAAATTTGCATTAGCTCCTGTCCTCTTAGGACAGCTCACACATGCACCGGCTTTCGGTAGCAATGTTTTATCTGCTTTATCAAATGGCACCTTATTCAGAGATTTCATTATCTCCCTGCTTATAAATGCTCTGAATACTGTTGGTGGTTCGTAATGAGTAATCTTTTTATTGCCGTCCCAGATTCCCCTAACATTTTTTATCAGGCACTTTTTCTGTTGATCTTCCGTCAGTCTGCACAGCTCCACACAGTGTGCCAGTTCCAGATCACCTTCGTAAAAATCTTCCTTCGCTTCCTTTGTAAGATCATTCAGCTTCAATCTCCTGGCTATATACGATTCAGACTTACTAATTTTTTTAGCAAGTGATTCTATTGTCATCTTACCCATCAGCGTTTTAAATGCCATTGCTTCATTCAGCGGATGCACATCTTCACGCTGAAGATTTTCTATTACTGCAAGCTCAAATGCTTCCTCATCAGTCAGAGTCCGTATGATGCAGTCCACATCTTTCCAGTTAAGCTGTATTATTGCTTTATATCTGCGGTGACCTGCTACAAGCTCATATTTCTTTTTTGCTTTATTCAGACGCACTAATAAAGGATATATCAGTCCATGTACTGATATATCCTTTGCCAGCTCTTCCACTGAATCCGGAGTTATTATTCCCCTCGGATTCATTCCGCTCTCATATATATTCTTAAGCGGTATCTTTTGTATTGATTGATTTAGTTCCATTTTCTTTATATTATAATTTGAAAAAATATACTTTTAAAATAAATCCCGGTGACAGCCCACTATTCCGTCGCGGAAAAACTATGATATAAAACCGCTTTTACCGGGATATGATTTGAAGGAGCAAATCAAATTTTATTTACAATAATAATCACCTTCTTCATTCTGTGCTATCAGCCTTAAATAGCTGAGTTTTTTTAAGCTTATATTCACAGACTCAGCCAGTGATCCGCTTATCTCTTTTGCTATAGATATATATTCGTTCGATAATCTCATTTTCTGGCATAGTGACTCAGAACTAAATATTATTTTATGGTTCTCACGGAAAATTTCTATCAGAAATTCATCGAATCTTGACAGTTGACCCGCCGGTTCAGTTGTATCCTTTGCTTCAATCTTTTCTTTCGGTGTTGATGGTTTTCCGTTTAATGTATATGTATATTTACCCTTACCATCTAATTCTTTTATACATCTGCCGCCGTATCTTGTAAAGCTGTATAGGTATGCAGCTATTGCACTCACAGTATCTTTCTTTCCGGGTTTCGCTATAATGCCTCTTTCGAGTGCATCATTTACTTTTTGTACCAGGTCATGCGAGTAATACTTCAAGCGGAGTGATTAGCTCCGCTTGGGATTAATTTTTTAGTGACTCCGATACGTGGGAAGCCGACTGGTTCCCTTGTGTTGAAGCTCTTCGGGAAGCTCTGTCAGTCTATCCAACGTTACCCTTTCGATAACGTTAAATAGAACAGGAATATGGACCCCTAATTCGTTTACTACAGTGGAGTATTCGGCAGATATACTTCCTGCTACTCCACCGTAGGTGTTATACACCTTTATTTCTATTGTTTTTAATTCTTTATTAATTTCAGGCGGGAAATAGATATGCCCCTCTATTAAGACGCATACAGAATCTCCGGATAGTGAATCTGATATTTCGCTGAATTTGTACATATTATTCAGCATTGCAATATATCCAGAACTCTTGACACCTCTGTATTCCCCCACGTGGCAGGCTGACACGCCACGTATTTCTATTATGTTCTTTATTGATGTTTTCATTTTATTTTTTTTAAGTTTATAAAAAAAGTGCAATATCAAAAATTTATTTCTTCTGCTATTTTGGCAGCAATTTTACTGTTCCCTGCCTCTGATTTCTATAATTATAACCTGCTTACCGTACCTACTCATGTCCCTTAAGCACTTTCGATACAGTACTCAGGCTTATATTTTATCTTTATTTTTAGAATTACTTTCAAATGGATTAAAGCTGTGTGCATACTGCCAGTTCTCACGTCTTGTACTGGCTCTCTTATTTTCCTGCATACTTTCCTTCTCGACAAATGCCTCTATTGCCGGCAGATGCTTTATAATTAATATTGCTTTATACTTCGTCAGCAGAAATCTTTTCTTAGTCTCATTTATTTCCGGTGTGATATCCAATATCTTTTCTTTACTCTTAATGAATTCCTCAATTACTCCAATATTTGCCAGGATTACACGACCTTTTAATACTCCAAAGCTAAAAGGAACGTATGGTTCCACTGCTTCAGGATTCAAAACTATTATCGCTTTTTTATTATATTCTGAGATTTCAGACATATTTTTATTATAATTTGTGGATCATTTTACTTTGTCTATTATTTAAGTTTGGGTGCTTAAATAATTTGTGTATCTATATAAAAAAATTCCTCTGCAATATTTCATACAAAGGAATCTATTAATTATTTTATTTCACCGAATGCATTAAATGCATATTTGGAATAAAGCTTTTTTATTTCTTCTACCGCAATATCTATTTCATTGCTTACCTTCGGCTTCATATTATCACCTACCCACCATTCCGTTATAGTCACCACGTCACCATCTTCTTGTTTATATTTAGCACTTTTTGACGTTAGTACACTCCATCCCTGTATATGCGGATCAAGTTCCTGTAAGACAGGGTGTAATCCCATACGTATTATTACTTCACCTTTCTCCAGACCGGCTCGGATTGCCTTTTCTAATCTTTCCGGCATTGCTTGTGTAATGTTTTTTTTTGGCATGATTGATATGATTAAGATTTTACATTTGCTTTTTTACCGGATTTAAATCGTTTGGCATATTCAGCTACGATTAATCCTCTTATGAATGATGCATCATTTACAGTCCTGTTTATAGCTTCCTCATCCTGTATTACCTTTTTAATCTTTTCCTTTTCATAATTCAGCATATTATCGAGCTTTGCTCTTTCATCCTCATTCAGCTGTGTTGAGCAGGGAAATCTTTTCTTTTCTTTTTCGTTTTTGAATCCCATGATTTGTTTTTAAATTTAGTTTGCTTTTAATACTTAACTATGTTATGTTTGTATTGTTGTGTCTGTTGCAAATTATACTAAATTTATCCAACTGTCAAGTCCAATTTACTAAATTTAACCAATAAACTTATGAACCCCAAAAATAAGTTATCTTCTATTGCCGATCGTATCAAATATCTTTTAATGGAAGAAGGTATTTCTATACATGATTTCTGCAAGCAGGAAGGCTTGCTTAATAAGAGACGCAATTTCGAATATCAAATTAATAAAGGCAAAGGAGACAATGTAAGTGCTATATATATTAATAAAATTTATAACCGGTACAAAAATAAAGCCAGTATGATCTGGCTCATGACCGGTGATGATGATAAGACAGTTACACATTATTTAAATCGTATTCAGGAGCTGGAGAATGAAAAGATGACCGTCTCCGAGATATTCAAAACAAGTTATGCCGAAATTAAAAACATCGTTGATAAAGCTGAAGCAAAAGCAGGAGGTAACAAAAAATGAAGAAATTATTTTCTAATATAGATGATGGCAGCAAAGAATTATTTCTACAGTTGAACTATGTATTAATACCTATGCTCTTTTTATCATATCTCTATGATGAGGTATTCAATATTAAGAACATTTTCTTTTCATTATTATATGCATTCATTGGATCACCATTAATAATATTGTTTTATTACTTTTGTATTGTAAAGTTTTGGGAACATTTCTTTGAATTTGTGTACGATTGTTTTTATTGGATTAGAAAGAAATCTAAAGCTTTATTTAAAACAGATAAAAAAACTAATGAACCTGTTAAAGAAACTCAAAACTATATTCCGAATGTAAAACACAATAAATTGTATAATAAATAAATTATGTCAATGAAAAAACCATTTGCAAATGACATCTCCAGACGTATTCAGGAGTTAGTTGATAAAAGAGGGATCACCATATACGGGCTTTGTAAAAGGACAGGATATGATGAAGGAATATTAGCTGTAGCAAAAGCACGTACAAATTCATTTAGCAGCTCACGTATGCTCTGTGTTTTAGCTAAAGAGCTTGGTACTACAGTTGAGTATCTCGTTAATGGTGAAACTCCGGCATTTACCAAAGATGCAGTTGTTAAAAAGCTGACATCAGAGCGGGAAGAGTATAAAAATAAGTATGAAACAGCAATGAAAGATATGGAAGATTTAAAGAAAATATTAAGTAGAAATTGAAAAACAGTCTTACTATAAACACAAAGTAAACAATCCGGTACTTATGCTTACACATACTTTAAATTTAAAACAAATTTCAACATTACATCTGCCTTTTAAGCAGAGGGTCGGTGGTTCGATACCACCCGGTCTCACTTTCTGTTCCACAATCCCCGTATTTCCCTTACAGAAGTACAGGGATTTTTAAAATATCAATACACAACTTAGTTAAGTATTATATAAATAACACAATTAATTTACTGTAAACAATAAGTAAACACAAAAGGAGATTATATTATGTCGTATGTTCACAAAAGAAAGACTCAGGGAGGAAGATATTACGTTCGTTGGATGGACAATGGAAAAGTAAAAGCAATCAGTACCGGTTGTAAATCCCGGATTGAAGCTGACAGCTGGCATGAAGCCTGGAAGAGAAATCGCGGCATGTCACCATCGTACAAAGTGTTCACAGTAAAAGACCTCTTCCAAAGAAAGCTCTCCGATGTAGAGCTGAATCACAAACCCAAAACCTTAGTTATGTACCGCTATATATTCCGGTTATACATTCAGCTCTGCGGTGATGGACTGCTTAACAAAGTTCTTCCGGAAGACTTAATTAAATATAAAACTCTCCGCTCTCGCCAGGTATCTAAAGTTTCAGTTAATATTGAAGTTCGGATTCTTAAAACTACAATGAAATATTCATGCAGTAGACAGGTCCGTATGCTTAAGGAAAATCCATTCAGCGATATAGAGCAGTTTAAGATATCGGATCGGAAGAAAGTTTATATCCCCGACTCTGATTTAAAGAAGATATTAGATTCGACTGTTAATCCTGAATTAAAAGAAATATTTATTATCGGATCACTTACAGCTATGAGAAGGGGAGAGATACTTAGTCTAAAGTATAAGAATATTGATTTGGATAACAGATGTATAATTATTGATAATGATGCAGATTTTGAAACAAAAACAAAGCAATACAGGACTATATATTTATCCGATAAACTGTATGCGATTTTTCTCGGATATTTTCAGGATGAATCCGGTAATGCAATTCTGCATTCTCCGGACCAAAAGATTTTCAAAGCCAGTCCTGATCTGGCTACTAAGACTTTTAAAAAAATAGTCCGAAAGCTTCAGCTCCCGGACTCATATAAGTTTCATTCTTTAAGGCATACAGCCATTACCAATTTACTCCGAAAAGGAAATGTAAGTATCGCTCAGGAGGTCGCCGGACATTCCAGTATTAAAACAACACAGCTTTATCTTCACAATATTCCTGATGAAGTTAAAGCTGCTATGAATGCTTTGTAAATTATTTATTGTATAATCTGGAATGTCTGGTCAATCAGACTGAATTCAGGATTTATCACATAACTGTCTATGATATTCCATCTTAAATTAGTAATTGGAAATTCCATATTAATATCCGCTTTAATAGTAAATATTTTTTCTCCGTAAGGTTTTCGCTTTGATATTTCATTTGCGTAAGTTCCTAAATTGAAAATCTGGACAAATATTATTTTGTCCGCTACCATCTTCAGCATCGGCACTCCGTATCCATACCCATACCTATTCTTTTCATTAAATTTTGGATTGAAATATTTAAACTTTAAATTCAATAAAGATTTTCTGTCTACATAAAACAGATAAGAACTGTTTCCCATTCTTAAAGCATCTCCTGTTGACCGGGAATAAACGTCAAAGCAAAGTTTTCCTTTAATCGTTGTTCTTATATTCGTTATTGTGTTGGTTACTGATAGCATATTATTTTTTATGTTTATTATTAATTAAGTTGTATGGTAATATCAAGTTATAATATTATTCACCTGTGCCGAATTATTATGCTTACTTCGTTCCAATAAAGTTGCTATATCCCTCTGTATCGGTATCAGATTATCATTCAAAGTTTTATTCATTATTTCAAATCTGCTTAAATAATTAGTTTTAATCTCATGTATTTCTTTTTCCGTCTTTCCCAGTTTTTCCTGTAAAGATACTATTGCATCATGTTTGGCTTTTTCACTTTCCGCCATTGCTATCTCTCTCTGTTTAGCTTGCTGTGTTTTTTCCTCATCCTTCTTTTTAAAATGCCGTTGAGATATTATCATTATTATTACCCCTGCAAGACTAAATAATGCTGCAATAAGGCTTCCGAGTGATATTGACATGTCTATATTCAATTTATTTTATGACTCCTCTCCGTTAGTAATGTTTATTAGTATCTTACTGATTTGGGCAGTAAGATTTTATCTGTTTATTTTTAAAGCTTCTTTGTTTCTATTCTATTGCCTTCTGTCGACAGCTGCGGAGGTCGTCCGGTAAATTGCTTCAGGAATGCCTGTGATCCGTATCCTACAAAGAATACTGATGTGCCTGAGAGTACCGCCTTTAAGTTCATCAGCTGAAGTAATTCAAATTCTCCGTTAATTGCAAGGATCAGTACTACTATCGCCAGTAAAGTCCCGCCGAGCATTGACAGTAAGTTTATCCGGCAATATTCCATTATAGTCTCTAATGGACTTATATTCGGTGTACCGGCATTCCAACGGATCATATCTATTATTATGTAAATCATAACTCCGAGTATCAATAATGATGTGTATAACATTTATTTCTCCTTTCGATTCCGCAAAAGCGGTTTAGTAATTAATTATTATTTTTGTAAACTAAGCACTCTGTTATTTCTATTGGATCAAAAATAAAATATCCGTCACTCCCTCTCGCATTATATCTGTAAAAAGTCACAAATCCATTGTTATCCACTGCATCTACTATATATCCCAGTATTATAAATTTATTTTCTGTATCTATCTTGGGACTTACTATAGTTCCGATTTCATAAAGCTCTGACTCCGGAGAAAACTGAATTGGCTGCTTCATATTATTTTCCTATTATACTTTGTCTTTCAAGTTCGTTTTTTTTATCAAAAAATTTCTTCTTTATTCCTACTTTACTCGATTTATGTGTTGCCTCGAGTATAAGCTTCTGACGTTGATATTCTTTTAAATCCTCAGGATTCTTTGTCTCTAATGCTTTTTCCTTTGCTTCGTCACGTGACTTTTCCATTTGCTTTATCTTATCAAATTCTTTTTTCTCATCCTTACTCAGTGTCTTTTTAAATTCATCCTGTGAACTTTCTTCTTTTGGGAATAAATACTCCTGTGCAGCTTTCGTTAATCCCAAAGTTCTGAGTGTTCCTGAGCCGGGTATATTTCTAAGAGTTGTATTGGTAATTCCTTTAAGTGTACTCTGTACACTCTTTTTAAAGTCATCTTCATATCCAAATAAATATTTTGCAGCCGGAGAAAATATTTCATCACTACTGACAAATCCTTCAGATATTCCCGGACCTGCTATCACTGATGCAGTCTGTCCTGCCTTGCCATATCCAAGACTTCTTCCTACATCTACAAACATGCTTAATGCCCCGAGTCCGGATAGATTATTCATATATCTCTTTAAAAATCCACCTACATCACCGGTCTTTGCTTTATGCCAAAGTGTTCTTTCGTTAGGGTCAGTATATTCATCTTGATTCGGACTAAAGCTCGTAACGCTTCTTATATTATCTATTATATAATTCACAGTTTCACCGGCTACTCCGTATGCTGTCAGATATGTTATTATTGGAAATAAGTTTCCCTTTTTTGTCTCACTTATTACACTGTCTCGGATCAGTTGTGTCATCTTATACCCAAAAGGTTTCCATTGAGTTATCAGCTTTCCAAATCCACTGCTCCAGAAGAGCGGTAGGTCCTGCGGTCTTGTACTAAATTGTGTTTCATAGGAAAAGTTTCTCATTATTTGTTTTTTCTCTGCATCAGTATATTCACCTCTCTTCACTATTGCTTCCTGATCAAGTCCCATTTTTTTAAATTCTCTGACAGCTCTTTTTTTCCAGATAGAATCTTTCTGTATTCTCTTTAGCATATCTTCCATAAATGCCAGTCCACCATTTGCTGCAATTATCCTGTTTATTGCATCCGTTTTTGTAAATCCGATTATGTCGAGATATGCGCTTGTAAGTTTATTTAGTTTTGATGTTCCTTCACCTCCAAATGATTCTTTTAAATAGCTTTCTATATTATCAGCTATTGCTCCGCTTTCTTTTGCATATCTTCTGGCTACAGGATCAAATGACCGGATCACTCCTGATACTCCCGCTTTCAGATTTCCGCGTGTCGTCGTTCCGAGAAATCCCTGCATTGAGTTTCTAAGTGTTGTAAATGGTGAAAATTTTGTAAGCGCCTGTAAGCTCTTGACTCCGTTCACAGTCCCAATCGCATTTCTTTCATTCTCTGTCAGCTGATCATTCTCATACCGGAAGAGCTTCTCTGCAAATTTAAAATTTGTATGATTCTTTCTCATATCATCTAAAAGCCGTTTTTCTATTGCTCCGTCTATACCCCATGCATCCACAAATGATATTCTTTTCGAAACTCTCTTTGAATATTTTATCAGTGACTCAGTCGGATCAGTTATATAATATTCATCCGGTAGTCTGGCAGTTTCATTCCTTGAATATTCCACATTACCGGCTTTAAAGATTCTGTTCTTTGACAGTTCATTATCCAAAAGCAATGATGCTGATGCGAGATCATTGACTTGTTTGGTTTCCACTAAATGGTTTAGCACTTTTTCCCGCTCTGCATTTCTCTTTGGATTGCCTTTCATATCGTATGTGATTCCGAGATTATTTACTTTCTCATTCATCATACGCGGTCTGTAGTCCTTCTTTGGAGTGAATGCATACACATCACCTGTTAGTTTATTACGGGTTGTAAATCCTCTTTCCTTTAGTTCGCCGGCTATATCTTTAAAATAATTATCTATTATCACATCGGCATTCTTCACATTGTCATTCAGATAAGCTGGAGGAGTTCTTTCATCCATCTTTGATTGCCAGATTTCTTTCAGGTTGTTTTTTTCTACTTTAGTCAGTGCTGCGATATCTATTGCCACTCCTTCAGATTTACCCATCCATCCGCGTTCATCATCGAGCGCCTTTGACATTCTGTCTGCAAATTCCTTTCCCGGCTCTCCCATTTCTCTCACTACATTCAGTGACTGTTTCATACCCTTGTTCCATACTTTGTCACGAAATCCCTGCTCCACATATTCATATCCATCTTCATTATCATATCCGGATTTTTTTCTGTATTCATCTTTGAAATGCCTTTTCACCTCACGCATTATAGCTCTCTTCTGATCACCTTTGAATCTTCCAAATTCTTTATCATTGTTAAATAAATGATTAGTAATTTCTATCTGAGTTTTATTCATCAGTGCCTGTCCCTTTAATCCTTTGCCTTCCAGAGCTCCCTGTAGTTCGGTGATTTTCATATTTACCTTATCCATATAAAGCTCATTTGCAGTCACTTTCTTTTTCGTTCGGCTTGTCCGGCTTCTCATATCTTCGAATGTCATCTCCGGTTTTTTATCCGTCTTTTTTCCCATATCATCTATCACATCCTTCAGCTCATTTTTTACATTGTCAGCTGCTTTATTATTTTCTACATTTGTAGCAGTAATATTCTGACGGACAGCATCATTGTATTCTTCCTTGCTTGGCACAGTTCCATATTCTTTTGCTATTCTCCGTTTATACTGTTCGAATGTTTCCGACTCTCCGTTCTTTACTTTTAGTTTCATGGACGGTCCGCGGCTTTCTGATATTACTGAGTCAAAATTTACAATAGCATCTTGAGGGGAAATATTCTCAGAAGAGTATGGTGCAACATAATCTTCGTGATTTGGATTTCTCTGATTTTCTGTTAAGTTCATCCTTGCCTGTACATCTCTTGCTTCTATTTCTCCGGCAAGTCTTTTGTAAGATTCTATTGGATTTTCAGCAAGTTTGGTGTTCTTTATTAACCAGTTTTTATTCTCTTCTAAAACATATAGAGTTGAATCTTCTTTAAATATTCTATTGAATTCATCAATATTTTTATCTGAAACATCAGCTACTAATTGATTTATTCTTTCTCTAAGCCCTAATTGATTTATTCTATCATCTATTTTCTTGTCAATATTATTTATAGTTTCCTCATATTCTTTTTTTGTAAATAAATCTTTAAAAATTGCAGGACTTCCACCTTTTGCAAATCCTTCTCTCTTCTGTATTGCGTGTTGGATCTCGTGCAAAATAGTGGTCTTTAAATTATGACCATTTAAATTATTATCAACTTTTATCCTATTACTTATAGGATTATACTCACCATTAAATTTACTTGTATTAACGAAACTAAATTTAATATCTTTTGCATTTGGGTAATTTTCATAAAGCTCTTTATGATCTAATACATCGGATAGCCTTAGATGACCTTTTGTTCTGTCTGCTATATCTTTATATAATTTATTTATTAATGAATTCTTATACTCCATCCAGGTACCATTAAATCCTGCAAGTTTACTGGCATCCTCAAAATATTTATCATTTCGATTATTTATTATATCTGCAAGTTGTTCTGAATCTTTTGTTGTGTACTTCTCGGGGATTATTAATTTAGATTTACTATCATCAATCTCAAATCTTGATTTTTTGTCATAAGGATTTATAAAAGTTTTGCTTTCAGATTTTGCTTTCTTAAAACTTTCTGCATTAAACCCTCCGAATAAACCTTGCTTAACATCTTTCAGTCCTGTCCTGTCTTTGTTTAGCTCAGCCCATAATTTCTTCAGATGCGGCTTTACCTTATCACCCAGCTCCTTCACCATCCGCTTACTCCACTCAGCAAAGTTCCTGATTCCTTTTTCTATTAAATGTAAACCCACAGTTCCAAAGTCTTTCAGCACTGCCGGATCAATAGGATTCATACTCAGACGGTTACCACGCTCTTTTATATTCTGAATAGCTTTATCATACTGTGCCTTTGTTATTATTTTATTTTTTAGCTTATCCTTTGCATCCGTTATATCAGTATTCACACGGCTCTTATTATGGATCAGATGTTTATCCTGTAGTGGCTTTACTATTTCCTTATATTCTTTCGATTGCAGATAGTCAGCTCTGCTTCCCATTTCCCACGCTTTTCCATTTATATAGTTTTCTAATTGCGGACCAGTCAGCTTCGATAGCATCACACTTTTTTCATGTGCTGATTCATTTTGAATCACCGGCTTTTCAGGATTGAGGACAGATTCTGTCTTAACAGATTTTTCCTTTTCAGATAAAACGGGTTTCTTCTCTGTCGATCCATTTTCTAAAGTTCCTTTCTTCTCAACTCTCCAAATATTTCCTTCTTTTCTTAATATCGGCTCAGTCTTTATTTTCGGAATGTCGTCACCTTTAAATTCTCTTGCATTTTCAAACAATCTTGCTGATTCCTCAATTGTCGGTTTGCGGTATTTTATGTCATCGCTATATTCAACTGTGTGTGTTCCGTCAGATTTTGTCTTCACATAGTATATAGAACCTGAATTTGTTTCAGCGAAACTATTATCTTTTGCATTGAATTCGGCATTGTAATATTTTTCTTTCTCGGTAGGATTCTCCGCTTTTGGTTTCGTTTCCGGCTTTGTTGATGAATCAACTTTCTTATTTACCTGTACTGATGGTTGCTCCTGTTTTATTTCCGGAGATGTTTCCTCAGATGAAATCTTATCTTCTTTTACTTCCACAGGTTTAACAGATTTTTCCTTTTCAGATGAAACGGTTTTCTTTACTTCTGGCATTGCTTCAGGTTTTACTTCAGTAGTTCTGGGATATATCGGCTTATTAATATTATCTTCAGCAGCTTTTATTTCAGCAGCAGTCATTCCGTTATTTTTCATTGTCTCCAGCTGATCAGCAGTCAGTTTTATAATACTCATTTCCTGTATCTCTCTTTCCGGGATCACCTTTGCATTACCGCTTTCATCCACTTGTATCACATCACGATTACCCGGGACTTTTACCTGCTCTATTGATGGTGCAGTTTTCGTTTCAATTGTTTCATCTTTACCACCAAATAATTTACTGATCTTAGATGCCGGTATAGTTTCAGTCGTTGTCTCACCCGGCTTTATTCTCGATAGTGTTTCTGTGTTTTCCACCTTCGCCGGTGGTAGTAGTTTCATTACTATACTGTTGACCAGCTCCGGTGTCTGTTGCTCCAATGCATACCCACTCAGTTCATTCTTTAGTTTTTTTGTTATCTCAGCTACCTTAGTTTCTTTAGGCAGGGAACCGTTCATCGCAAATCCTAATAATAGATTACTCATAAAGCCACTCATCAATTCTTTTTCATCTATTGGCTTTCCTTCGATAAGGTCACTTATCACAGGTATCATTGTCGGTACTATTGTCTGATATGGTAAGTCGTATTTAAATGGTGTTCCGTGAGGTAATGCTCCAAAGGATAATCCGGTTACAAAATCTTTCGCACTCTGGATTGCGTAGTCCCTCAGCTCGATTTTATTCTGTGTAAGATTGTCCAGTAGTTCCGGCTGTGTATTTATTACAAATCCAAGTCCTGTACTAAGTATCTTTTTTAAATATGGATTTGTCAGACCCTTCAGCAGATAGTTAGCACCCTTGATTGATGCGCCGAGCGGGATCAGACTGGTAATTAGTTCTGTTCCGCCTGTTATCATTTTATCATCTTCATCCTCACCTGTCATTTCAGCAGGTGACAGCATTTTATAATCCGTATTTAATACCTTATTCATTCCTGTACGGACTAAATTATCTAAGTGCAGTAACGGATTTGTTAGTGTACTTATCGCCGTAAATAAAGGATTATTCTGATATGTAGCTCCGACATATGACAGTTGCTGATCTATCGGAAGTGACTGCATAAATGGAGGCAGATTTATTTCACCTGAGTTTATTTTATCTAAGTATCCTTGTTTCAGTTCATTCTCTTGCTGTTGCAATTCCCCTGACATATCACTTGATACTATACTCCCGGATGTTGTCTCTTCCGGCTCTGCTAATGGATATGTCGGCTCACGGTTGTCAGGATTCTTTGATCTTTCCTTATATATTTTCTTTAAAATCGGTTTATCGTCCAGCTTCTTATAATCATATACCGGCGCCTTTGTCTTGTCTGATGGAGTTACATAAAGGTCTTGCAGATCCTTTTGTGTCGGCTTCCTGTCAAAGAATCCCGGCTCCTGTGACTCAGCAAACTTTAAATCTCCCATACCGGTAGTTGTCCCGGCAGTCTGCTCACCGGCAGTCTGCTCACCGGCAGTCTGCTCAGTAGTTGGTATAGTATTATTATTTACAGGAGTATTATTTTGAGTCTGCGATTCAGTATTTTCATACAGACTCTGTACCTTCGCCTCAGGAGATGCAGGTACTTTCGGTTTGTATATTGTATTGTATACAGATTTTTTTATTGTAGCTGTATATTTTTTTGGTTTGTCTGAATTTGTATTTGTGTTTTCTAATGCCATTCATTTTTTATTTGAAATTTGGCTTGTTTAAATATGAACCAATATCTTTTCCTGTCTTTGATTTAAACCATCCCGATAGCTCATTCCATTGATCTTCTGTTTCAAATTGTAAAAATCCTGATTCATCCAGCTCACGTACCCAGTCTTCAGCTGCTATGTTATAGTTTGCCTGCTTCTTTCCATCCTGCTCATATCCATATACATTCGTTTCTATATCACTTTGGAAATTCTTTAAATCATTTCTATATGATGTAGTCTGCTTTTTATCCTTCATGAAATCCACTTCATTATTAAATCTCTTTCCGGATTTACTTGAGAATTGTCCTTTGTAAAGATCATTTGCCAGTCCTTCTATATCATCATCAGGAAATCTGTTTTTAAGTTCATTCTGCAGCTCTGTAAATCTCTGAGATTCTACCGATGGTTTCGATACTAACTGTCCATCTTTATCCATTATTATTTCACCTGTTGTAGAGAATTTATCCCATCCTTTAGATACTGATTCCTCTTTCAGCTTTGCATATTCTTTCAGCTTGGCCAGTGAGTCTTTATCAAAGTCTGAGTAGCTTCCATCTTCTACATCAGTTTTACCTTTCCCCTTTGATCTGCTGTATGATCTTGATCTTCCTGTTCCGGAGGATTTTGTTTTATCTTCCTTTGATTTGAGCCAGTCATCGAGTTCAGCTTTATTTAGTTTATCGCGGAATTCTATTTGTATCTTTCCGCTTTTATCACTTCTTTCTCCCCAGTATGGCTCGTTATTATCATCGAGGAATATATCCCAGTTCTTTTGAGAGAATTCTTTATCTTTTGGCTTTGCAGTTGTCAGCTGCTTAGTCTGAAGTGTATTTTTATTTATTGCTATAAATTCACCGTCTTTTCCTTCCTTTATTTCCCAGTCTGTTTTAGGTGTGCTCATCATGTCTGTATATAGTCTGTCGAGCGATTTTGCGTATGGCTCACCGTATTTCATGCTTTGAAGGTCAGATAGTCCTTTCTCCCGCCTGGTATACAGATCAGCCATGTTTATATTTCCATCAGCTGTTTTGTATCCTGTAGTGCCGGGAGTGCCCGGAGTGCCCGGTTCTACCACTTTATTCGGATCATTAGTATTGGTAGGATCTACCGTAGGAGTCGGCTGTTTAGGTGGTATCTGATTATCGTAGCTGTATTCAAAGTTTGGTGGAGTTGTCTGTTCCGTTACCGGTGCAGACGGTGGATCAGGATTCAGTATCTTCTGTGCATTATCCAGACTTGATTTGTATATTCCCTTGATATAGTCTGATTCCTCATCATACTTTTTCTTGGCATCATTTCTTTGTGACTTTTGTATCAGTCCGCCCGCTAATGCTGATCCGCCCTGATATAGTCCCGATAATATTCCGTTCCAGTCTTTACCTGTCATTTCGTTTTAAATAAAATTTACGGTTACTCTATTGTTGTAAAACTCCATACGGTACTCCATGATGAGTTTCCACCTTCATTCACAGCTTTTACTCTCCAGTAGTAAGTGAATGGTGCTACTAAGATACCGCTTGCATCATATTCCAGAGTTAGTAGACCTGTTCTTTCACCTGCTTCCGTAACAAAGCCTGCATCTTCTGCAATTTCTATATCATAACTGTCAGTAGCACCACCTGAGCCGGTTCCATCTATCCATCTCAGAACATCAGTTATTTGAACTGTTGTACTTCCGTTAATAGGAGCTAATAATATCGGTGTATTAGGAGCAGTTATAGTTGCTTCAGATGATTCTACTGACTTTACATTCCCAAATGCACTATATGTAAGCTTGGTTTTATATGTTACTCCGTTCCGTATGAGATTTACCGGTTCAAAGTATGCCTGTGCTTGCGCCTGTGTTATCCCGGATGTGATCCCGGATGTGATCAATAAAAATATAATTATTATTATTTTCATATATGTAAAATTAAAATGTTACTCCGCGGATACGGAAATATATTGTAGGTTTTGTAGTCTGCGCATCTAAGAGCCGGAAGAAAAGAGTTTTAATGTTTGGATTTAGTATGAATATTTCACATCCTCCCACACTCGTTACACTGTCTATTAATCCGTTTGGATATTCTGCATAAGTTGACATGTTTCTCAGATAACATTTTATTGTATCTGATGTGTGGTTTGGACCCAGACTGTCGGTGATAGCATATATACCTACTGAGTCAGTTGCTGCTATCTGGTCGAATACTACTGAGGTGTAAAGATATGACTGCCCCCAGGATATTCTCGCTGCAAGTCTTCCTGTTTTTAGTGAATCTTTTTTATCCGGTTCTAAATATTCTCTCTGTCCCATTACTATTCCTGTACTCATTATAAGCAGCAGGATTACTACAATTAATTTTTTCATTTTTTATTTATTATTATTAATAAAATTTATGGTTTCGATAGTATTGCTCCGCCTATTTGCCCGCCGGCTCCCAGTAATCCGCCTATTGCATCTCCCCAGCTAAAGTCACCTTCTGATTCTATCTGATATGATTTCAGTCTTGCGTCATTTGTGCTGTTCGCTTTGCCCATGGCCAGTCTTATCAGATCTCCGTATTTTCCATATGCATTTTGCATCGCTTTATAATCCATATCACCTATATTGGTGTATAAATCATTTAATGATTTATTTGCATTCTTATTCAGATTTGACATTGCATCCGTCCTTGCTCCTATCGGTACATCTCCCTCCGATGCAAATGTTCTTCTCATTTTTTCTTCTCCGGATTTTAAATTTCCGGATATTGCTCCTGTTCCCTGATTCTCTATTCTGCTGCGTAGATCTGCCGGTAATCCGTTTTTTATTTCACTCATAATATTATCGAGCATGTCCTTCCCAAATGGAAGACCGGAATTTCGTTTCTTTAGAGGGCTGACATTTTTCAGATCCCCAAAGCCGGTATTTCTCTCGCTTTGCTGCTCACCGTCGTATATATTTCCTTCATCTAATACTGGTCTGTCTGTGCTACCCATTTTTTTAATCTCCTAATTGTTTAATATATTGATTCATTTTTTTGCTCCATCTGTCATAACCTAATTCTTTAAACATTTCTTCAGTAGTCTCATTTTCTTCACATCCTACTATTATATATTTACAGTCCCATCCATGCATCATTCCCTCACATCCGGCATATAGCTTTAGATTTGACATATTATTTTCACAATAATATGGCTCTATATATCCGACTTTATATGAGTCACACATTCCGAGTGTTACTCCTGCCACACCTGTTATTGCTCCTGTGATAGACCGGGTAAAAAGAAAGCAATCAGTAGGGGATTCCAGTCCGTATTTTCTCAGGAATTCTACACATGCTTTTTTCTCTTCCGGTGTTCTGGCTTTATGTATCATTTACTCTTTAGTTTATTTATTAGGTTTAATAGCAGACTCTTTATTTCTTTCACTGCTCCGGTTTCATCTGTATCTACATCAGTTTTTTCAAGCGCAGCAGTGCTTACATTTTCTAATAATATCTTATCTAATTTTTCATTCTTCAGTCTTTCGATTTCTTTTTCAGGTTCCATTATGCCGCTCCCTCAGTATGAGCCGGTAAGTATTCAAATCCAATATTCTTAAAACTAATATAAATATCTTCTGCATGTTCTATTCTGAAATAAAATTCTCTTCCGGTCAGGTTAATATTTAATCCTGTATTGTTTAGATTCCCTGCAAGTGCCGGTAATGTCTTGGGTATCTCTGCTCCTGCTTCATTACCATAATATACCTCCAGCTGATCAGCAAATCCTACTCCGGATGAATATATTCTTGCATTTATTTTCTTTACAGTTTGTAGTAAATCAAATAGTTTTGTCTGCAGTTTTATTCTGATATTCTTGTTTTCAAATGTCGTTCCTGATGTCCAGAGATTATCCTTATTCCCTGTACCGTATTGCATTATGTATCCTGCCGATTTATTGCCAAATAGCAGATTACCTGACCTCAGTATATATGGGCAGCTTAGATTCAGATCAGTATCATTCTTTTTAAAGTGATACCACACTCCGCCATTTGCTTCATTCATATCATATATCAGTACATTACCTTTTATATCAGCAGTCGAGTATGTCCACACTGCCCAGTTATATCTCGGATAATAGCATCCTTCGACACTTGTAAATACCAGACTATCTATTTCCGACTGTATCTCATTTGATATTTTTACCGGCTTTCCTCCACCCGGCCAGATGTAAAAGTAATTGTCAGCTGCAAGAAATAAAAATAAATTATCGCTCGTTTGTATTATCGAGCTGTCATAATATGCACCTATACCATTTACTATTCTTCTCCCTCTTGCAAAGCTCGTATCCTGGTAAGTCGTATCAATCTCATATATACTCTGCTCTTTAAATACTATCATTCTTCTTTGTATTGAGTATATACCTGTGATTTCTTCATTGTTATCCTGTCCGAGATTTATTTCTCCACCCGCAGGGAATATGTCCGGCATATCTACCTCAGAGGCGATCACTGTACTTCTATATGGCTTATTAGCTGTTGCAGTTTCTACCGTTATATGATTCTGTACCATATACGCATCACTGTATCCGTCTGTAAATGTACCACTTACGGTGAATCCACATAGATAATAATTACTACCTTCGATTACTCCTGAATTTGCTCCGTATGCACCGCCTACTGTTGCATGCGTTATCTGAAATGTCGTTGCAGTTACGCCGCTGATTATATAAGTGCCGTTTGGATTTGATGTAAATCCTGTTACTCCCGATATTGTCACACTTTCACCACTCTTAAATACCGATGCAGCAGCCATCGTTATTGTCAGTGTTGATACAGATACACTTATTCCGGTGATAAACTGACAGCAGTTTCTGAATACTGCTGTTCGCAGACACCAGCTGTCTATCGGCACCACAGTTAAGTATACTTCCGTATCACCCGGAGTTGTTGTTATACTCTTGGCGGCTGACATTACACCGAATATTCCTCTGTATGGTGGTTTTATTAATGCCGGTGTACCGGATATTTCCTTGCCTTTCATTACTCTTATATCTTTTGCGAATTTATATTTATACTTCGCAGCTCTCGTTACGTTATTTGATATTATTCCGCCTGATACTGTATTACTTGCAGCTGTTATTCCGGTGATGTCTATTGTCTCATATTGATCTTCTACCAGATTTGCCTGCCAGATTCTTCTCTCATGCACTACATGGTATTTTGATTTATATGGCTTCAGTATATTTTTAAAGCCATCGCCTCCATTGTATTCTTCTATAAGTTCATTGTCAGATATATCATCATTGAGCAGTACCGTAGTAGTATTATCCGAAAGCGTGCTGTGATAATAAAATATATTACCGTTATTTTTGGTTCTGTATATTATGCGTGCAGTAACTCTCGCATTACCTGTTGGTATTGATGACAGGTTTATTTTTTTACCTGTTGCATTATCTACCTGTACCGCCTGTAATGTTAATACACTCAGTTGCGTACCTACGAATATTACAAAGTTCACATTTGGATCAGTTTGCTTTAGCACCAAAGAGCTTTCCTGATTGCCGTCGTATAAATAGCAGATCAGATAAGAATATATTCCGGTTCCAAGATTTACTTTACTGGTTGCACTTTGTATTGCAGTGAATGACTGATAGCACGGTGGAGTACCTATATCCAGATAGTTTGTACCGTCGTAGTATTTATTACTGGCAGCTCCGTCAGCCATATAAACATTATCTTTGAATGTAAGAGGATTCATTCTTACATCTGTTAGCCCGCTTGCTATATTTGTATATGCTCCCGGACCTTCACAGTATTCTAAGCTGTTTGATGTTCTCACGAGTGTCCTGTTATTTATTGCAAGTAGTTTAGCTTTCCAGATTGTTTCATATATTGATCTGATTGGATTAGTGCTGATAGTTCTGTTTGTATTATATCTTTCAAAGCCCCGCCTTTTACTCGCATTGAGAAACCTTCCTTTTTCATACGTTATCAGATTTTCAAATATTGTGAATTCCGATTCTTTTATTTTTGTTGGATCTAAAAATAAATTATAACCCCCTGAGAGGTTATCTATCGTTTTTCTGATTCGTCCTTCACTGATTCTTTGATCTGACATTAGTATCTCCTTCCCCCTCTGCTCTTAGCTGCTCCGGCTCTTACTCCTACATTACTCTTCAGCTTCATACCTGCATTTATATACTTACTCCGGGATTTGATTTCACATTCCTTTTCCCATTCTTCCATCACTTCAGGATAAAGCATTGCTATTGCACCGGCTACTACTAATCTATGCCATTCACTCGGCAGCTTCCAGTTGCCGGTTGACATATCTGATTCTTCATAATCCTCAAATTCAGTATAGTTGCTTTCTTCACTTAATATTCTGAAGTTCGGATAATAATGGATGATCAGTCTGTCATTCGGATTGGTTACTGCATCGAATGTTGCAGCAGGTGTGTAGTCAAGTTCAATTTTAAATTTATCATCTGTATTATCCACCAATGCATATTTACATGGTAGCGTACCGCTGCCGGACAGTTTCGAAAGCTCACGTATTTCTTTTATTGTAGCTTTCCCCAGAGGTGATGCACCTGTACTATCCGGTATTATTGCGATGATATCTTTTATTGCACTTGTCTTGGGCATGGTATTCTTTTTTAATGTTTAATTACTTACCGTCCGAAAATCTTGGTGGCATATAATCATTTACTCTCGCATATAATCCTATTACTAATAGACTATTCGCACAATCACCAACTACCTTATATCTCCATTGGGGATAGAAATTTGTTGGTGTTAATGTAATATGTGTTATCGCTCCTGTAGTTGTTGCGTGAATCCTTTGCATTGGTGCTATTGCTGTACCCCATGCCCTTGCAACATTATCCACAGAGTCTATCAGCAAATTCGAATGTGTCGATGAACCCGAATTCATTCTACCTTCGATTACTAAACTCTTAAGTGTATCACCCGCTGTTTGAGTTACACCCGCTTTGTAATATAAATTAAGGTAAGCTGTCTGACCGTCTAATATCGTTGCATCAAACCAATCAGATGTGTATGTAACATTTGAGTCTACATCGGTAAAATAAACTACATTACTTACACCTGCTTCATAGTTTGCTCTTCCAAATACTCCGGCTCCTACCATTACTGCCACTACCAACATTAATCCCAGGACTAATGATAACGATTTTTTCCAGTTCTTTTTCATTTTTTTGTTTGTTTAATTAATTAATAGATTTTGTTTTTTATATTTCCGGCTTTTGCCGGTTTTTATTTTAAATTATTTTGTCTTATTTAGGGCTGTGTAAAGCTTGCTCCCACATGTGTCAGATACCATTCTGTATGAGTTGTAAAATCTCTAATCTGAGTCGTACTCCATGTTCCGCCTATTCGGAACATAGCTATTCTTCCCGTAAAGAAATTAGCTGCCGTTCCCTCAGAGTTATATCCGCATACGAATATTGAGTTTGTTGATCTTGACTGTGCCGGTTGTGTACTGTGTGTACCAAGAATTCCGGTAATACCGTTATAGTTTTTATAGGCACTTACTGTCAGCGTATCCGTCCTGTTCGTTACAAATAATCCTCTGGAGTCAGTATTACTCATACCTAATGCATTTGCATCATTCATGTTCGTATAAAATTTATCCGGTCCTCCAAATGATGTTCTCAGGATCATTCCTATATAAGAATTCGTTCCTGTTGTCCGCGCTCCAAATGGTCGTTGCTCTGTTCCTGTAATTGTAAAATTTGTGTGATTATATACAGCAGCAGCTCCGGTCTTTAATGTAAAGTAAACTCCGCTTACTCCCGGTCGGAATTGTGTATTCAGATATCCACTCGATCCGTTCGATGTATATCCTTTATCAGCTGTGAATGTTATTGTTCCGTTTTGCACACATCGGAAGCTGTCAGCAGTACCGCTCAGCCAGTTTACATTTGCAAGCCCGGTATCTGCATTTGCGTACAGATATAAGGCATCTCCTGTCCAGACATTATTTGCCTTATATCTTTTTATTAATGAGTCCATTATTATCTCCCTGCCTCTTGTCACAGTCGATGTCCTCGTAAATAATGCTATTGATTCCGGTTCATATATCGTCACGTTATTAAAGCTCAGCATTGCCAGCCCCCTTGCATTTCTTATCCAGGGACCGTTATATACTGAGCCGGCAGCGTCGCTCATATTCGGTATGTATCCAAGACGAGTCGAAGTAGTAGCAGCTGATAAGTTTAAATACATTGTATCGTTTGATATTGAGACTGAGCTGACTGCCGCCGTTGTTCTTAGTTTATTCAGAAAAAAATAATTTTTAATTGAGTTACTCAGTGAGTCTGATGGCACAGCTGATGGAGATGAATTATTAAATACTATACCGATTTTCGTCTTTGCAGATGATGTAAAAAATGCTCTTCTCACTGTAGGAGGTCTGCAGTTCGTTGTGTCAGTTGCTCCGTAGTATATTTGTCCGACATTTTTAAATACTACCTGTGCTATTTGGATGTATCCCGCATATGCATAGTGACAGTTTGAATAGCTTCCGATTCCGTTTGTTGATATTACCTGTACATCCGTGTAAGTGTTTTGGAACTGCCTTTGTGATTCTCTCAGCTCCTGTCCAAAGACAGACGTACCGGCACAGCTGAGCGGACGTATCTGCATTACAAATATTTTTGCTAAAGATGTGTAGTCCGATCTTAGCGAAGATCGTAAACTGTCAAATTTATTTTCATAATTTGAATATCCTGCTATTCCTCGCGGATTACTTTGTGATACTGTCGGATCAGGTGCATTCACATCTATTTCACCCTGATACCAGAAGACAGCTTTTACTTTTGATGCAAGTCCGGATTTTTGCATTCTGTATAATACTTTACCGTAATATGTCGATGAGTCAGTCGGGTTTGCATTATTCCTCATATGACTTGTTATAGAGGTTCCCCATCTTGTTCCGTTTATTACAGCTGTCGGTATACCGCATGTATCTCTGATATATTTCTGCAGCTGCATTGCCCACACTCCTACATTCTTTGGATAGTTACCACGCGGCAGTATTGCAAAGTCATTATAGTTTGCAGATGATCTTGACCAGGATGTATCAGCTTTGTTATAGTTTGATGTATTCAGACTGTCTGTCTGGACTCCGAATGTTCTGCAGTATTGATCATCTATTGCACAGAGCGTATCCGGATTCTGTGCGTTAGATTGTCCCATTATTATAAAAATGTCTCCACATGCAAGACTATCTACTGTGCTCATTAGTATACTCGTTGAGCTGTATTTCACATAAGTCTTTGTTTTATACTGAGCGAGCCTTGCCTTTATTCTGTGTGTAATTGTAAAGTTTGTTGTCAGCAGATAATTTATCCACATCGAGTTGCTTTTAATGAGTGTATCATTACGGTATAGCTCTACATACACAGAGTCATATCCGAGAGATGATACCTGACCGCTTATTGTTACAGTGGCAGAGTCATCACTGTCACGCTGATATAATTGCATGTTGACCGGCTTATCATAAAATACTACTACCGGTGCAGCGAGAGATGTAGTTGATTTTAAAAATGAGAATGGTATCTGCTGTGCTTCACAGATACCCGTTATAAATAATATTATTATTATATATTTTTTGAACATTTTTATATTTAAAAATTTTGTATTGCAGTTCCGTAAATTGTACTTCCTACCTTAATAAATGTATATATATCCGTTTTTGCACCCGTCGTTTGTGTCGGAGCAGTTCCTGCTACCCAGCTTACCGTTGGCCATGTCACAGTAAAGCTGCCTGTATTCGTTATAGCCACTGTTACCATCTGCCCTGATGTTGATGTCGCAAAAGTGAATGTCGTATTTGCTGATATTGTTTTGCTGAATGTATTCGATAAGCTCCAGTCCATTGCTGATGATGCTATCGCAGTTACTGTTGAGCTGAGCGCCTTCGTAGTCAGTGCATCCGTTGTTACTGTTGCAAATGTATTACTACCTGTATATGTATTATTCTGACTTAAGAATGCTATATTAGATGTATCCAGATTTGTAGTTGTATATATATTACTCGCTAATCTTGCAGCTGATAATGTACCTGTTGAAATATTTGCTGCATTAGAAAAGTCTAAATTAGGTACGTTACCCAGCCCAATATCTGTTTTGTCTAATGTTATGTTTGTAGTAAGTGCTTTACTGTTGACTGTTCTGGATGTCGGTACACCTCCATAGTTAGTAGTATCTATTCCAAGGTCTGCTTTAGTTATTGTAATATCACCAGTTAATATTTTACCATTAATCTCATATGTCCTTATCTGATCTATTCTCACATTTGCTGCCTTGATAATAGCATCGATTGTTGTAAGATTTGCATTCAGTGCAGTTGCACCCGGTGTTGCTCCCTGTGCCCACATTGACAGACCGTAATTAGTTGTGTATCCGCTCGGTGGATCCTGAGCATACACTTTACCGGCTATCCCGCCAGCTGTTATTAATGACAGTGTAATAAATATTTTTTTTAACATAATTATTTTGTTAATTTATTATTTTAATTTATTTTGTTAATTTATTTTGACTATGTATTACCGTAGTCAGTTCCATATTCAGTTCCGTATCCGCCATCTTCTGGCGCCGGTATTACAGCTTCTATATTTTCACTCAGGTTATAAATGCTTAATTCCGATATGTATCCTACCTGCTTACTCATTATTGCCGGCTTCCATCTGTTTTGTATCTCACTCTGTGCAGCTGACATCAGCAGCATTATTTCTTTATCATCCAATACCGGTACTTTTGTATCAGCTATCACACTTCTTGATCTTAAGAGCAATCTGAATAGTGATATACTTTCTTTATAGCTCATTCAGTTAATCCTCCATCTGAATTCTTTTCTTTTCCTGAATAGATGCCTGCAATCCTTTTTGATAATTGCTTTGTATCTTTTCCAGCTTTGATTGATATTCTACCATTCTGCTTGCCATCTTTTCAGCCATGTCTAATGATTCGTATGCCTTACGGATTACTTCTATAAGTACCAGTTCTCTATAGAGCAATGGTATACTCAGCACATCTTCATCAGTTGTCATCTCCGCGATTGTGTAAGCATAGGTCATTTCAAAATATTTTATTGTCTTTGGATAAAGCTCTATTATCCTGTTTTCATATATATCACCTTTTATTACGTATTTTGGGAAGTTGACAGATGAGTTTTCGATCGTGCTTGCTTCCATCCTGTTTGAATCTTTAATCGTTCGTTCATCTGCCGGCTTCCATCCTGATCCTGTTCCGCCTGCAGTCGTTACTATCGTTGCCTCTATTCCGCCTGTACCATCATTACCGTCTTTCAATGATGCTTTTACAAGCGATGACGACACCATATCAATATTTATTGCCTCTATTACTTGCAGTGCTGTTCTTTCTTCTTCAGGAAGTCCTGATTCAAAAGAAACTGTTATTATTTTTAGCGCCATATCCACAGATGTTACTTTTATTATTTCAGTCCCATCAGATATATATTGTATGACTATTCCATTACCGACTGTCCCTGGTTCTACAGCAGTAAATGTAACGTCGTTTTTTACTCCGGCTATAGCTGTTGATACAGTTGCCTTTACTCCCGCACTTGCCCGCACATCTTTAATGGAGTTTGGTACCGGCAGTATATCGTCCGGTAATAATCCTACGGGATTAGATTTGTATATTGTTTTGATAAAGTTTTTAATCTCCAGTTCCTGCAGATCTGCCTGCACTTTTACAATTGCAAGATTAAAATCTATTGTTAGCATGTTATCAAATATACTGTCATTCTTTAGTTCTTTCACTTTCGATCTGACATAATCTTTACCCTGCTTTAATGTTATATTTGCCATGTTAAGTTTATTAAATTAATTGCAGTATTTCGTTTTCAAATAATTTTTGATATTTCATTGCAAGCTCTTTTTCTTTATCCTGATCATATGCCAGCGATAAAGAAAAGTATATCATTGCTTCATGACATCTTGATCTTATTGTTATTGGTGTCGCTCCACCTGTTATTTCTAAAGGTTTGAAATAGTATCTGAACTCTCCGCCGTTTGTTTGTACTGCATCTAATACAGGAGCCGGAGATATTACTATTTCTATGTAGTTATTTATTGCATATGCAGGATTTTTTAAAGTGGGTTTCTGGTATTCATTCTTTTCGCACCAGTGCATTTGTGACAGGTTCATTAGTGCTGCTGATCTCTTGTAGGCATAGCTTGCGTTTATAAGTTGCAGGTCATACGGCTCTTTATAATCCGTAATACCCATATCAGTAAATTTATAAACTGTTTTATTATTTAGTATATCAAATTGCTTATATCCAATAATTACTTTTAACAGTTCACATTCATAAAATGGCTCTGCTATTCTTTTTCTTTTCTGTAGAGCCATAAGAGTATTTATAATCTCATTTTGCGCTGAGTCAATGTATGGATACAGATTGTTTGCATCATTAAGAAACCCGCTTGTCGTCCCGGTCTCATTGAATACAGCCCGTATTCTCGCTACCATTTGTTCAGCTGTCAATTTATTTATTGTTGATTAAATTTATAAATAAAAAATAATCTTACTTCCCTGATTTCACAGGAGCTTTAACACCTTTTATTGTTTGTACTTGTTTAACCGGCTCTTGTATTTGTTTAACCGGCTCTTGTATAGGATCAATCGAATCCGTAATTATAACAGGAGTTTTATTTGCTGTTGGATCAAACTTTCCTTTACCTGCTTCTTTCCATGCTTTAAATTCTTCCATCTCCGCTTCTAATTGTGGATTTCTTTCATCTCCATCGAGTGCCGCTTCACATTTCCCGGATTCTTTCCATGCTACATATTCTATCAGATCCGCTTCTGTTACTATATAGACTTTGCCTGATGGTCCTTTCACTGCTACAGGACTTGAGAGTCTCCTTCTTTCAAATACATCCACCGGTACAAACTTTATATCTCCGCCATATACCTTATTACCATCTCCATCGAGTGCCGCTTCACCATCTTTGTCAGTTATCAGATACCTTCTTTCATACTCCGCATCTACTAATGCAATGTCCTTCGCATTAGTCAGTGTCAAGGCACATTTCTCAAATCTGTATTTCTTTTTTTCTTCCCCGTCCTGTATTGCCAGCACATATGAGTCATGCTTGCTGTGGTATTGTTTTGATGTTATTTCTTTTATAGGTTCCACTTTATTTTAATGTTTAATTTATAAATATTTTAATTTCTGTTTTTGTAAAAAAAACCGAAGGATATATTATTTATAGTGAAAGGAGACACTCATTTAATATCCTCCGGTTATTACCCAATTATACTTCTTTATTATGCCATCCCATCAGCTTCTCAGTCTTGATGTGCAGACCCACATCTGATAAAATCTGGTCATGTTTATTTCCGGCTCCCGGTGTTTGCACATTTTCTTCTACTCTGTATTTTCTCGGACCGTTCTTATCTTTGTCCATATATCTCATCTTAATACATTGCGGGTGTGTATATAAGCAGCTGTTGCTCCACTTATCTACCATGTTAGGATTCCACATATAATATACAGTCCCAAATGGTGCATTATATTTGAATATCTCAGGATTAGCTCCGCCTTTATGCAATCCGCCGTATATTCTGATGATTGCTTCTTTTTTATCTGAGTCCGACTGTTGCCAGTTTCTTTCAGCTTTAAGAGCTTTATTCAGAGCACGTACATATTTCGTTCCCGCCCATCCTATCCATTCGTTCGAATAACCTTTTACACCGCGTATCATAAACATCTCCAGCATATCATCTACTTCATCCATGTCCAATGCACCTGACCACTCATTTACATTCGATGTAACACTGCCTCTGAATCCTGCCGACTTCGTTCTTACTCCGTCTGACAATGTTTCTTTTATTGCAGCATCATTGTATAGCCATGCCTGATCCTGATCATACATCATGTTTGCACCAGTCTCTTCAAAGAGTACATCCCAGTCCTCATTACCTCCGTATTTCTTCGCTGCCTGCTCTCTGCCTGTCATGTCAAGCGCTTCGAGCATTATCTGACAGTATCCCGTCTTTCCATCAGGTGTATTTGAGTATGATTCCTGTTTTACAAATTTATCTGAGAAAGATGGTGCAAGCCGTCTTATGGAAGACAGCGAGCTTGCAGCTGTTATATTTCCGCCGCCGACTCTTCTTAAGTTGATTGTACCTGTTGCTATTGCAGTTACATCTAAAAAGTCTGATGTAGAGTCTACTATAACAGTATCGTTTATTCTGAATATATCTTCACTCACCGCTACAGTTGCTTCTGTATTAGCACCTCCTGTAAGTCCGGTTGTCAGTGTGGCACTGTTTGCACGTTGGTCTTTCTCAAAGTGCTCAAATGCCGAATCTTTTCCGTCTGTCATTTCCTGACGAATATCCTTTGTGATAAAAAACTGTGTTATCGGAGATTGATTACGCCAGATGTAGGGCATTATATTTTCTACATTTCTGACGTGAATATCCGAGCTTGTGTTTGCTGTTGTTCTTGTTCCGATTATCGCTGCACCCAGTATAAGATTACCTGCGAGCATTCCGATAAATGAGAATCCTGATACTGCCAGTATTACAATGAGTAACACATAGCTCACTGTTAATCCAGCTTTTAATATTGTTTTCATTTATTCTTAATTTTTAATAGTTAATCAAAAGAGTTTATTACCGACTCAGTATTTCTATACATAAGCCGGTCTTGTTACCATTCACCACCACGTACCTTTATGTTTTCTGCAGCTTTATCATACTTGTCTGTTTTCGTTGTGTTTCCGCCGGCTCCTCCACGTGAAACCTGCTTTGAAACTTTTACACCTTTGTCGATTTTTTCAACGAGATTTTCTTTTTCCTTAGACACACGTGCAGCTACTAATTTTTCAAAGTTAGTTCCGAGATAATATTTTCTCATCATATCTTTGGGAAATGGTGCTGTACCTGTTGTTCTGAGAGCTTCACGGACTTTTATCAGTTCAGGATATATCATCTCCATTGCTTCTTCACCAAATTCCGTGATGAATGCTTTTGTATTCTGATTATTTTCTTCCTGTACTGCTTTTTTCCTGGATGAATATTCCGCTCGCTTATCCATTCTTTCGGCGGTGCTCTTCATCCATTCAGCTTTTTTCGTTCTGTATGCAATCTGCTGTTCTTTTATTTCATCCGGATCTGCAAACTGATCTACAAATTCACTCTCAAGCGGCTCACTGTCATCTGTAAAGTCTCCTGATATTGACAGCTCTTCCTGTAGTTGCTGGAATTCTCTTATCTGCCTGCCAAATTCATTCCTCTCTACATCTAATTTTTTGCGGTTCTCGGCAAGTTCCTGCGTCTTCCTGGTATAGTCAGCACCTTTCATCAGTCCTGCCTTCGCATTCTCTGCATCATCAGGACTTGTGAATACCGTTATACCGGATTCAGTCTTCACCTTCACCAGCTTCGCTCCGTTATCAAGCTCGATTTCATCATCCTCTACAGCTTCTGATTTTCCTTCAGATGATTTATTCTCTTCTTTCTTTTCGGATGCTTCAGCTTCTTTGGATTTCTCCTGGTCAGTTTCCTCTACACCTTCATCTGATTTACCGTCAGACTTAATGCCGAGACGTTCCTGAAGTCTTTTTAAGCCCTCGTCGACTTGAGACTCTGATTCTGATTCTTCGTTGAGTTGATCATTTGTTGTGGATTTCTTTTCTGCATTAGCTGAGTTGGACTCAGATGCATTTGTGGAATTCTCTTTTGATGGAGTTGATTCCAAAGTCTCTACTTCTGTAGACTCCGGAGTTTCTGGTTGGTCTGATAATAACAATTGTTTTCAATGGAAATATAGTTGTGGATGTGAAAAAATAATATTGTTGTGGATGTATAATAA
>Ga0163151_10002126_pt1 | contig 31606 bp, 24 predicted proteins | sample OliLakLV19MP5IB2_FD_145596 | JGI IMG/M metagenome (GOLD analysis project Ga0163151, IMG submission 145596) | Freshwater microbial mat bacterial communities from Lake Vanda, McMurdo Dry Valleys, Antarctica - Oligotrophic Lake LV.19.MP5.IB-2 | ecosystem: Environmental > Aquatic > Freshwater >... | reverse complement strand
CACCACGCGGTCGCGGATACAAGGAATTTGAAGTGTCCGGAATTTGCCGTTGCCTTTCGGGATCTCTACTTTGCGGTTCGGCATGGGTTTGTACCTGCCTGTGACAAGGTCTTCCCGCACCGCCGCCCGCCCTTCCCGCTGGTACAGCCCCATGGCTGGTACCAGTTCGTCGGACCCTGTGCGACTAGTGAGGTCTAATCTTTGGAACTGCGATCTGCTCGGTTCGCTGCCCTGTCGTCGTATCCCAAACCTCGATCGTCCCGGCGGCAGTTCCAAACAGCACAGATGTTCCATCTGCGGCAACGACCAAGTTGCTAGTCGGTACCGCCGCCGGAATCGAACCTGTCGAGGTAGTATCGGGATTCCAGAGCCGAAGCGGCTTGCCAAAACCCGCATAGACAACCCATCCAGTTCGAGTAACTGCTAATGTGTCGACGTAGCTCGCTTGCGCCGGAGACTGACCAACCATACGCCTGGAAGCGAAATCCCAGTCGTATACACGACCATCTTGCGACCCCATAAAGACATGCGCATGACCTCGATCAAATCCAATGGGGCGGAAAGTCATGAATACCCTTGACTCGGTGAGTCGAGCGACCAGTCTCCCTGAACTCACGTCCCAGAAACCCGGCCAATGGCCTGCACTTACGATCATCGCGTCGTCGGGTGTGAGCGCAACCTCACCGTAGATGGTGGAACAGCAGATCGTGACAATTGGCTTCCCGGACTCGAGATCGACAGTTTCGATCGCGCCCGTGCCTTTGATTACCAAGACCGCCTTACCTTCTTGCCGAAACCGCACGCTCCCATAGTTGGCGCTGTCGGAACGAATTGTACGTGATTGGCGAAGGTCTTCAATTTTGTATGTTGTAAGGTTGCGATTTGCGATCGCGAGCCAGCGTTCATCGGGACTGAACTGAATATCATTCAGATCCCCGTCAAAGGATCGGATAAGCTCTGGGCGCGCATCGCGCCCGTTTGCCCAGACCGAGATATCGCCCGTCGGGGTTCCCGCCGCAAGAAGTTTACTTGATGAGCTGACGGCAACGACAGAAACTCTGCGCTGGGCCACAGGCCGCTCTCCTCCACCATTAAAGGCAATCGCGAAGCCACCAACGACGATCAAACCAACGAGTGCAATGCGGACCGGGTACGCTCGCGCGTCCATGATTCCACTCATCTTAGTGCAGACACCAACAGCCCGCTAGAGGTTCCCTCGGTGCTTCAATCGCGAGCAACGGCGCAGGGACCGGCAAACGCGATCAGGCCGGAATTTCCACCTCAATCTCGCGGAGTTCCGACGTTGGGGAACGTTCCGCCTTAAGGACGTCCCAGTAAATCTTGATTGCCTCTTCAGCACGCGAGGTTAACTCGTCCGCAGTTGCACCAGTTACGAGGATGGACGGCAGTTCCGGCACGTAGCCGCTAAATCCGGTTGGGCCGCTTTCTAAAATCAGCGAATACTTACGCGTCATTTTTTGTCCCCTCAATTCCAGTTTGCTTCAAAATTGCGCGATAAGTCCCAGGCCGGACATCGTCGCCTGGTCTGCCCGCCACCACTGTAATGCGGCCGTCAGGGCTGCGGAAAACACGATGATCGCCAGAGGTCCGAGCGAGACGCCATCCTGCGCTTTCAAGCGTCTTGATCACCTCGCGAACCTTGAACGGCGCCACTCCAGTTTACCGAACAAGCTCGCCGCCGAACGATAGCACCCGATCAACGGCGTATGCGGCAAGAGATTGGTACCCGGCCCGCGTGTCCCGGCCGCAACCGCCACGCGGTTCGGCAAGTCGCGAAATGCCCATTTTGCGGGCTGCGCGACTACCGCAATCGACATCATCCACTTCATGCAGCACCAAGAACCGCATACCGAAGTCTGTTCATCGCCTTGTTCGGGAGGACCTGCGGTGAACGTCGCGGTGGCTCCGTGATATCACGAATCCGTTGCGTGTCTGGGAATTGGCGGAAATAACGACAGTGGATATCCTTATTGGCGGAAATTAATTGACTGTACTCCTGAAATCAGTATGCCAATGAACCCTCTCTGGTGTACTAGATGCCAACGGTGGGTTGATCCGAGGTTGCCCATTTGCCCCCATTCGAGACTCGCGACTTCCAGTACATTGCAGGTTAATCCGCATATCGTTATTGCAATAACGTGTTCAGTCGGTTTCATGGTGGTTGCCCTACTCTACGCCGCCTTCATTTCGAAGCCCGTCGGCCCGCAGGTGTCGAAGCCCGCAAACTCAATCGCGTCGCAGGCTTTAGACCGAGGGACTGATCTTGTGAGGGAGAGCAAAGCGCTGCCGTTAATCGACATTCCAAAGCTCATCTTTCGACCAAGAGCTGAAGTTGAAAAGTCAATTGGAAAACCTAGAGCGATCCTTAGAAATGCCAACGGTTTGGTTTGGAGTGAAGGGGCCGTCCAAAGAGCACTCTACGAAAACGGCCAGACAGTCGGCTATTTGGAGGGGCGACTGTACCAAATTGACTACAGGTTTCCGAAAGGTAATCGGCCCTTAACCATGGCTTCCGCTTTAGAGCTTGTTGGTTTTCCGGGACGAGCTGCTCTTCTCGACAAAGTCCGCTTTGAGGGAGGACTCAGTCTGACTGACTTGAATACATATAAGAAACATTTTCCCTTAAGGCAGACAAATCCACTTCGCTACAACCGGTTACATTTCTACCGCATCGACATTGACGCTGACTTGAGTTCAGTGAACGTTTCGGCGGTCAATCTAACCGAACATTTTTCGGATTGGCAGGAAGATATGCGCGCGGCTTGGATTAGTAAAGGAATGAGACCGCTCATTCCCGTGAAGCAGACTGCATGTTTTGACTGGGCCTCATTTGATAAGAATCCCCGCGTCAGCCGGGTCATTGATTGCAAATGAGACGGTTGACATAAGCGCTATATTTATGATGGATGGCTCATGAATCGACTACTTCTTATCCTGGCGGCCTCCGTCGCCCTCACAGCCCAGGCGGTCGTATCTCCTGAAATCTTTACCGGCGGCGCCGTCACGTTTTGAATAGCCGCGCCAAAGGCCACTGAAGTCCCCTTCTACGGCGACTTCATGCCCGTGGGAACCACCAAACCCATGCAGAAAGACGACAAGGGAACTTGGTCCATCACCATCGATTCCCTCCCTCCAAGCGTCTATATCTATCACTTCTTCGTCGACGGAATTACCATTGATGCGTGTTATGGCTACCCGGTGCGATCCAGGCTAACCTGGCGGATCTGGAATTGAAAGCCGGCGGCATATTCGCTTTGCAAGCAAGTTCGCGATCTCGACATGGCGAGGAACGGCCTCAGCATGACCAGTCTGTGGGTTCTCCCAAAGGCAGTGCTCCTTTCCTTCTCGCCGTATCACGCAGCCGTGGCGCCGGAGGTGGCGGAGCAAGGTGTCGCGCTTCATCCAACTACAACGAGTTCTTGCTTGGCCTCGGGGGAAAGGGATCGTAGCGACTCTTCCCGCCGGTGTTCGAGAATGAGGGAAATTGCCTCCCGGAGATTCGCAAGACATTCGTCTCGCGTGGTGCCCTGCCCATTCGCACCCGGAACCTCAGCGCAGTAGGCAATGTGCCAAGGGCCGTCCTGCTCCACAACCGCTGTAAACTCGTTGCGCATGGTCCTTATATTCTACCGCCGTGAAGTGTTGTTGCGCCGATAGAACCCGCGAAAGGGTGCTTAACAGTTTTGGGGGATCAATGACCGGGGACCATGTTATAGGCTTCGGCAGGGTCCAGGGCGCTACGGACGGAGATTTCCAGTCCGGCCAGGCGCGGAATCGCCTGTTGCGGGAGATTTCCACGGAATCGCGCACAGGTTTCTGATCGTTGATCGAGCGCGGCTAGCGTATCGCGGAGCATGGTCTGCAGATCGAGAGATCCGGGAGGTTGGTCCAACGCCCAAAGAGCCTCCGCATAGTCGGCATCCATCTCGAAAAGTTGTCGCATGAGCCGCTGTGGAATCTCAGCGGGAGATAATTCCATTTGATCCAGGGCTCGAAACAGCGCCAGCAGATCGAGCCTGGCTGCCTCCAGCCGCGGACGCAGATCCAGTGGAATTGTTACGGGCGCCGAGCGGGCCATCGTTCGAGCATCGCGCATGAAACGCGGCGATGTCAACGGCGGGCACAACCCGCCAGCCGCCAGCGGCGCCGCTCAGGCCACCGCCACCATCGGCATCCGGTCCAACAACGCCCAGTTATTGTTCAATAGCAATAAGCGCAACGCTAACAGGCGGCGCGCTCCCGCTTCGCTCCAGCGCATTCCGGCTTGCCGGAAGCGCGCATGAACCACTTGTTTATGCGCGCTCTCCACCGCGCCGCTGCCGATCCCATAACCCAGCCGCAAGTATTCGTCATAGCGCATCCGGCCGGCATTTTCGCTGTAATACCGAATGAGCGCTCGCAGGCTGTCGCGCATCTCCGGCGTTTTCGGCCGCAGCCGCTTCAGTCTCGCAATCACCTCGTCCACTTTGCCGGCTCGCAGATCCTCGGCGATGCCGTGCACCCAAGCGTCGGCCTGGGTGGAACCGGCTCCATAGCGCAGCCGGGCAAATCCCCACGCATGTTCCAGCGCATGCCAGAAATCCAGAATTTCGCAGCGCCGTACAAACATAGCGGCACGGTTCCAGATCCATTCCGCGCCATCTCCCACGATCACCACGACCGTGTCGTCCCCGACCCAGCCTAACTCCCGGAGCTGCCCATACAGGCGACGGAAAATCTCGTCGGCGTCCCCCAGGCAGGTGACCAGGAATCGCCGCACCACCGACCGCCGGCCCGGTGAGGTTTCCACCCGCTCCTGGGGCAGTAAGAGCACCCCCGTTTTGACTTCCCGGAACTGCCCTTTCTCCAGGGGCGGCAGCGCCGGCAGCACCTGCTCTCCCACGCGCCGCCGCCGTTGCCGGCGTACTTGCATTCCCAATACGCAACCGTCCACACCCAACACGACGGCCGGTGGCGCGTTCTCCACCGGCGCCCCTTCGCTGCGGCTGTCGGCGTGATACTGGCTCAAGGCATCGCTGTAGTTGGCGGCCGCCTGGCCCAACCGCTGGGCCACACGCCAGATTCCCATCGTGCTGGTGTCGACTCCCAGCAGCAGGCCCGCCAATCGCGCCGCCAACTCATAAGGCGCCACGGTGGCCAGCAACGCCAACAGTCGCGCCAGCGAACCGCAGACGCGTCCGGGTTCCACGCCGAGCAAGTCTAACAGGGGCCGGCGTTCTTGTTTGCAAGCCGCGCAACGATAGCGTGACGCGGAGGTTTGCACGCGTCCCCAGTGGGCCAGCCAGGAAACCGGGCGGGTATCGTGATAACCCATCGGTCGAACGCACTGGGAACAGATGGGTGAAGTGGCGTGCGCTTCCCCGGCGACCGCGTTCACCTTCTCCTGCAGCCTCGCCGGCATCTGCGGGCGGTATTCCTGTTCGACTTCGCGCTCCAGCAAAATGAAGCGCGACGGCTGTTGGCTGAGACTTGGCCGCACCGGTGGGGGAGCCGGTGCCGGACAAGCCAAACGGGGCTCCGCCATGGGCGTTAACGCCTGGACCCGGGAGCGGGGTAGTTCGTTTCCCCCGAAACAAAACGCATCAATATTGTTCGATTCATATCTCACAATAAATGCTTTTTCAATGACCTGTGAGGGTCACCCGCCAGGTGAACGCCCCAGACACTGCTCATCCCCCCGCGTATTCCCCCAAAATTGTTAAGCACCCAAAGGTCTGGGCGAACCCCGCGTTGTTGTAAGTCCCGGTAAGGAAGTTAGCCAGAGAGGAAAAAGCGTAACTGCCCTTGATATTGCGGTGGAAGGTGATGGTAATGTCGTTATAAAGGAAGTTGAAACCGGCGCGAACGGCGTGGGCGCCGGCCTGATGGGAGATATTGTCGACAATCTCATACAATTTGTTCAGGCGGCCGGTGGGAGAACTGCCGAAGCGGCCAAAAGTAGCAATGCCGGCAATGGACACGTTCGGTCCGGTCTCAGTGGGCGGGGCGGCGAAGTCACTATAAGTAACCTGGCCGCGGGTTTCGTTGACGGTGCGGGGGGAGAGGGTGAGGATGTTACTGGCGGCGATGGTCTGATCCGCGGTGTCGACGCTTGAGGAGGCGGAAGCGTCATTCAGAGCGCCAGCGCCCCGGGCGTGGCAGCTCGCTAAATTATAAAGACTGTACCGAACCGTGAACTGATCGCGCGTCGAGAACTGATGATCCAGTTTGGCGAGAGCGGTGGTGGTGTGGAGTGGATTCGGGTAAATGCCAGTGGAAACGCGGGCGCCGGGGAAATTGATAGCGTTGAGCCGATTGTTGATGATGTTGACGTTGGCCGGGGAGATGATGATGAGACCGCTTTGGTTGAGCTGGCGTTGCTCGAAGTTGCCGAAATAGAAAGTTCGATCGGCGGCGAGAGGTCCGCCAAGACTGGCGGGGTATTGGGCTTGGGTCATCGGCAGCTTGGCGTTGCTGAGGGGATTGGCGGCGTTGAAACGGTGATTGCGAAAGTAGCCGTAGAGGTCGCCGTGAAGCGTGTTTGTGCCGCTTTTCGTTACGACGTTAATAAATCCGCCGAGAGCGCGACCGAGTTCGGCCTGGCCGCCGGAGGTGACGACTTGAAATTCCTGGACGGTATCGAGACCGTAAACAACGCCGCTGAGGCCGGCGGCGTCGTCATTGGCGGAGAGGCCATCGACGATGAAGCTATTTGAGAAATTTCGCTGGCTGCCGACGGAGATTCCCTGACCGGGGACGGAGGAGGTTTCGGCGAACAATTGATTGCTGCCGGTGTTAGTGGGAGAGACGCCGGGAATGAGCAGAGCCAGGTCAAGGAAGTTGCGGCCGTTCAAAGGGAGATTACGGACTTCGGTTTGCGTGACGGTTCCGGCAATTTGACTGCGGGCGGCTTCCAGCACGGCGGATTCACTAACAACGGTGACGTTCGTTTCCGTCGCTCCAACACTGAGAGTAAAGGCAAGTTCATAGGCAGATCCAACACCCAGGTTGAGCGCGCGAACGGAATCGGCAAAGCCGGGTCTTCGGACTTTAATTTCATACGGACCGACCTTGAGATAGGTCAGCCGGAAGCGGCCCTCGCTATCAGTAGTTACCGTCTGAGTGACATTGGTATCGACGTGACGGGTGAGAATGTGGGCGTCTTCGACGACTGCGCCGGACGGATCTGTGACGCGGCCGCTCAGGCTGGCGCGGTGAATCGTCTCCTGCGCCAAGGCGATAGAAATCGCTAAAATGACGGCAAAATGCCGCGTGATGCGAAGCATGATTTGTCTCCTGAGTTAGATTCGGACGCGAGGGTATAGGCGTCTGGATGCCGGCCGACGTGGGTTTCGAACTAGTACAGGAGAGCGGGCGGGCCGCGCTTTTGCGAGGCGCGGGATTTGGAGATTCGCCCTTGCACTTCGGCTTGGGGCGCCTTCGCGATTTGAACGGCAAGGGCAGACAATCTTTGAGTCGATGGCGGCGGAACCGCCGTCTCGGCACTCGCGGGTGCGGCCTTGCCGCCGTTAAAGAGGGGGCAGGTGGCCGTGGCGGCGACGCGGAGCGTGCCCGGGGAGTCTTCGGAGTGAGCCGAATGCGCCATTTTGGCGCAATGGTGGTTTCCGTCACGACGACAGCAGGCGGCGATTTTCGATTCGGGGCTGGCCAGCAATAACGGCGTGGTCAGCGAGAGGCCGATCACGAAAAGTAAAACTATGGCCGGAATGCGCCGCACGAGTTCATTCTATACCGGCGCAAAGAAACCGGAAAGGTATATTCTGAGACCGTGACGCGAATTTGCAGCTTGGTCCTATTTTCGGTTGGCTTGTCCGCGGAAGGCGTAAGCTATCACGGGCAGGTGCGACCGTTGCTTGAGCAACGGTGCGGGGCGTGCCACCAGGCCGGGCGGGCTTCGGGCGGAGTGGCGTTGTTGTCGTACTCCGGCGTGAAGGCGGCGCTGACGCGGTTGTTGCCGGCAGTGAGTGGCGTTATACCGCGGATGCCTAAATCGGGCGGGGCGTTGGCGGCGGCGGAAGTGGCGTTGCTGGAACGGTGGATCGCCAGCGGGGCATTGGACGATACGCCGGCGGGATTTAACGGTTTGACCTGGTGGTCATTAGCGCCGCTGCGGAACGTGGCGGTACCCGCTGTTTCGGCGCCTTGGATACGAACGCCAATCGATTCGTTTATCCTGGCGAAGTTAGGTGAGAAGGGACTGAGTCCGTCGGCGGAGGCGGACCGCCGGACTTTAATTCGGCGGCTTACTTTCGACCTGCATGGACTGCCGCCGACGTTGGAGGAGACACTCGCGTTTGAACGGGATTCAGAGGCCGATGCTTTTCCGAAGTTAGTGGACCGATTATTGGCCTCTCCGCGGTATGGCGAGCGATGGGGACGGCACTGGCTGGACGTTGTGCATTACGGGGAATCGCACGGCTATGACAAAGACAAGCCGCGGCGAAACGCGTGGCCTTACCGGGACTATGTCATTCGCTCCTTCAATGAAGATAAGCCGTACAAGCGCTTTGTGGAGGAGCAATTGGCGGGAGATTTTTTGTATCCGGACGATCCGCAGTCCGTGGTGGCGACAGGGTTCATTGCCGCGGGACCGTGGGATTTTGTGGGCCATGCGGAGTTACGGGAAGGGACGGCGGACAAAGACATTACGCGACTTCTGGACCGCGATGACATGCTGATGACGACTATGTCGGCATTTACGAGCATGACGGCGCATTGCGCGCGATGCCATGACCATAAGTTCGATCCAATCAAACAGGAAGACTATTACTCGTTGCAGGCGGTGTTCGCCGGGGTTGACCGGGCGGAACGGCCGTTTGATTCCGACCCCGCCGTGTACCGGCTGCGGCGAATCATGCTGGAGGAGAGGCGGGCCTTGATGGCCGCGTTGCAGCCGTTGCTGGATAAGTCGGCTGCCGTAACATCGCCGGAAATTCAGGAGTTGGATGCGCAATTGAAGGTGTGGCGCGGGGAAAAGGCCGCAGCGAAGGTGGAGGAGGGGAATGCGCGGCGGTTGGCGTTGGTGCGGGCATTGTTGGACGAAGGTACGCGGATGGCGATGGACGGGCTTTCGCTGCGGTTGAAGGACGTGGATTCGCGGGTCGGCGAATTGCCGAAACCGCAGATGGTCTACGCGGCGGCTAACATATTCCCGTTGAGCGGGACGCTGCGTTGGCCAGTTGAGCCGCGGCCGATTCATATGCCGGGGCGAGGCGGGGCGATGGCGGTTCCGGGCGCGTTGTCAGTTGTGCCGAAGTTACAGGCGCGATTTGTCGAGACGGCCTCGGGGCCGGAGGGCGCGCGGCGCGCGGCGCTAGCGCACTGGATTACGGATGCGGACAACATGCTGACTTGGCGATCCATCGTTAATCGAGTCTGGCACTACCATTTCGGCGCCGGGCTAGTTGATTCGCCGAATGACTTTGGGCGAATGGGATCGCTGCCGACACATCCGGAGTTACTGGATTGGCTGGCGGTTCAGTTTCGCGATAGCGGCGGGTCAATGAAACAACTGCACCGGCGAATCGTTCTAAGCGCGGTCTACCGGCAGTCGGCGGCGAAGGATTCCGGGAAGTCGAAGTTAGACGCGGGAAACAGGTATCTGTGGCGGATGAATCGATGGCGGCTTGACGCGGAGAGCGTGCGCGATGCGACGTTGCAGGTGGCGCGTAAGCTGGATCTGACAATAGGCGGGCCGTCCGTGGAGCAGTTTTATTTCAAGGACGATCATTCACCGGTGTATGACTACACGCGGTTTGATATTGACAGTCCGGCAAGCCGGCGGCGGAGCGTCTATCGTTTTCTGGTTCGAAGCGCGCCGGATCCGTTGATGGAACGGCTGGATTGTCCCGATCCATCCACGATGACTGCGAAGCGAAATACGACAATCACGGCGATTCAGGCGCTGGCGTTGTTGAACAATCCGCTGCTGGTGAAGCAGGCGGAGTATTTGGCGGCGCGGGCGCGGGATGTCGCCGGGCTATATAGATTCGCTCTGCAGCGGGAGCCGTCGGCGCTGGAGGCACGGGTGCTGACTGCGTATGCGGCGGAGCATGGCCTGGAGAACGCGGCGCGGCTTGTATTGAATAGCAACGAATTTCTATTTGTGGACTGATGGAATGACTCGGCGAAATTTCTTGTGGAACTCCGGCGGCGGATTGGGCGGCATTGCGCTGGCGGACCTGCTGCGCGCGGCGGAAGGGCGGGCGCTGGATCATCCCGCGAAGGCGAAGCGGGTGGTGCAACTGTTTATGTCGGGCGCGGCGAGCCAGTGCGACACCTTTGACTATAAGCCGCGACTAATAGCGAAGAACGGGGAGAAATGGGACCCCGGGGAAAAGGTAGAGTTATTCCAGAGTGTGCCGGGCGCGGTGATGAAAAGTCCGTGGGATTGGAAGCAGTACGGGCAGTGCGGGAAGTGGATGAGTGCGCTGGTGCCCCACCTTGGCGGTTGTGCCGACGACATGACGTTTTTCCCGTCCATGATCTCCAAGTCCAATGTTCATGGGCCCGCGACGTTCCTGCAGGGTACGGGTTTCGTGCTGCCGGGTTACCCGAGCATGGGCTCCTGGATATCGTACGCGCTGGGCAGCATGAATAACAATTTGCCGGACTTCGTCGTGCTGCCGGACGCTCGCGGGTATGCACCGAATGGACCGGGGAATTGGTCGACGGGTTTTCTGCCGGCCGGGCATCAGGGCACTATGATTCGGGCGGCGAGCGCTAATCCGATTTATGATTTGAACCCGCCCGAGGCGGCGCGATTTATTACGAAGACGAGCGAGAAGGAGGGGTTGCGGGTATTGGCCGAATTGAACCGCGCCCATTTGGTGTCGCGCGAAGATGACTCGCGATTGGAGGCGCGGATTGCGTCTTATGAGATGGCGGCGCATTTGCAAGTGAGCGCTCCGGAGGTATTGGACATTTCGAAGGAGTCCGATGCCACGCGCAAGTTATATGGTCTGGATGAAAAGATAACTGAGGACTTTGGGCGGAATTGTTTGATCGCGCGGCGATTGCTGGAGCGAGGAGTGCGGTTTGTGCAGGTGTGGAGCGGGGCCGACAATGGGTTTCCGCGACGCAATTGGGATAGTCATGAAGACATTGCCAAGGACCATGGCCAGATGGGCGCGGAGATGGATAAACCGGCGGCCGCGCTGTTGAAGGACCTGAAGGCCAGGGGACTGTTGGACGACACGATTGTGTACTGGACGACTGAATTCGGGCGGATGCCATGCAGCCAGGGTTCCAAGGGCCGGGACCATAATCCGTTTACGTTCACTTCCTGGCTGGCCGGCGGCGGAATGAAGGGCGGGATGACTTACGGCGCCAGCGACGAATGGTCCTATAAGCCTGCGGAAAAGCCGATCTATGGATATGATATTCACGCCACGGTGATGCACTTACTCGGTTTGAACCATGAGAAGCTCGTATTCCGGCACAACGGGATTGACCGGCGGCTGACGGATGTTCACGGGCATGTGATCCGGGAAGTTATAGCTTAATTTCCCAGCCCTTGCGGAACGTTGGCTTAACCCACTTGTTCGCTTCGCGGCTGTTTGTGAATTCGCCCTTGGCGTTGTCCCAAAGTAACTTTCCATCGACGTGAACCGCGGCGGCGCCGAGGACGAGCCATTCGGTGTACTTGGCGGCGATGCTGAAGTTAGAGCAGGCGGGCGCGCCGCCTTTGCAGGCGCGGACCCAGTCGCGGCAGTGGGCGGCGTGATTACTGCCGCTGCCCGCGCCGGGGGAGCGGGAAAGATAGGGTGCGGGGAGTTCGTATTCAGCCCAACGAGCGCCTGGCAGCAGGCCCACGCCTTCCCCGCGTCCGCTGGTGCCGAGGTAACCTTTGGAGCCAACGAAAATCTCGTTGTACCCGCTGCCTTGGGGCGTGGCGTTGCGGGCCTGACCCGGTGGCGGTCCAACTTGCGGCCCTTGGCCAGGGATCTTGCGCGCTTGCTCCGCCGTCATGCCGGGTGGCAGATAGGCGTCGCCGCCGGAGTGATGATACCAATAGACGGTGACAGGCGGCATGCCGGGCCGGGCTCCGAATTCATACTTTATGGTTAGGACATCCGGGAAGGTGAAGGCGGGTAACGAATCCTTCTTGACGCACTCGACGCTTCGTAAGTGTTCCGGCCCCAGTTGCAGTGCCCAGTTAGCAGGCCCCAGGATATGAACGCCCCAGTCGCCGATAAGACTGGAACCGAAGTCATAAAAACCGCGCCAGTTAAAGGGAAGATAGAAGCCGAAGTTATCGCGGCTCTGGCGGCCATAGCGAGTATTGCGGACGGTGACGAATTCGCTATAAGCGCTGTCTCCCGCGGTGAACGGCCGCGACGGTGCGCCGCCCAGCCAGAGATCCCAATCGAGCGTATCCGGCACGGGCGAGGATGCCGCGACTGCCGTCATTCCTTGGGGCCAGGAAGGACGGCCGGTCCAGGCGTGAACTTCAGTAACATCGCCGATCTCGCCGGACCAGATAATCTCCGCGGCGACGCGAGTGGCGTCATGAGAATAACCCTGATTTCCCATCTGCGTCGCGACTTTGTATTTTTCGGCGGCCTGCCAGAGAAGACGGGCTTCCCAGGATGTGCGGGTCAAAGGTTTTTCGACATAGACATGCTTGCCAAGTTGCATGCAGGCGAGCGCGCAAGCGGCGTGCATGTGGTCGGGCGGGCCGATGATGACGGCGTCAATATCCTTGCCGTGTTTATCGAGCATTTGCCGGAAGTCTTTGTATTTGGCCGCGTCCGGAAACCGCTGGAATGAGTCCTGGCCGCGGGTCCAATCGACATCGGCGAGGGCGACGACGTTCTCGACTCCGGCGTGCGCGATGCGAAGATCGGAGGCTGGCTGGCCGCCGGCGCCGATGGCGGCCAGATTCAGTTTTTCATTCGGCGATTTGTAGCCGAGCGCCTTCAGCGACGGCGTGCTGCCGAATCCCGCCGTAGGCACGGCGGCGGTAAGCGCGGCGCCGTAAAAGAAGTATCGCCGGGAGAAGTGAGCGTCAGGCATAGTGAACGCAGTCTATCCAGTTTGGCCCGGCGATTCAAAGGGTTCGACGTGTACCAGCACGTTTTCAATCCAGTTCAGTTTCTCGCGGAGTTCCGATTTCACCTTTCCGGCGACGATGTGGGAATCGCGGACGGTCATCAACGGATCGACGTGAATGTGCAGGTCGACGTGCCAGCGGAGTCCGGTCTTTCGAGCGAGAATCTTTTCTACGTCTTTCACACCCGCGACGCCCATGGCCACGCGGCGCAGTTCCGCCAAGTTCGTGTCGTTCGGCATGGTGTCGACTAACTGTTCCGACGTTTCCCACATCACTTGCAGGCCCAAGAAGAGGACAAGGCCGCCGACCAGTACGCCGCCGATGGGATCGGCGTTGCCGAAACGCGCTGGATCGTACAAAGTAAGCCCCAAAGCCCCCAGGGCCGTGAAGCCGGAGATAACATCGACGAAATCGTTCTTCCCATCGGCGGCCAATGCTCCCGATTGAATACGCCTGGCGATGGTCAATTTGTAGTAACTCAGCGCGGCCTTTGCGGCGAGCGAAATCAGCAGCGGCCAAATCGCATAGGCTTGCGGAGGATCGCCCGCGTGTCCAACGTACAAGTAACTCCGGTAGCTAATGCCTCCGCCGGTAAGGCAGAGCATCAGGCCGATGGCCAGGCCGGTGAGGATTTCGAACCGGCCATGGCCGTAGGGATGATTCCGGTCCGCGGGCCGGGCGGCGATTGTAAGGCCTAGGATCAGCAATCCTGACGCGAAGACGTCCGCCGCCGATTCGACGCCATCCGCGACAGTCGCGGCTGAGCCCGCCGCAAGGCCAATCGTAATCTTGAGCACGGCAAGCGCGCCGCTAACCGCTAACCCGGTAACCGCAATTCGCCGGGCAAGCTGATACGGCGTGGTCATAGACTGTAACTATCCGATAACTATCAGAAGGTCCTTGGACTCGACTTGCGCGCCGGTGGCGACCAATTTCTGTTTCACCGTTCCGCTGATGGGAGCGTAAACCGTGGTTTGCATTTTCATGGCCTCCATCACGAGCAGCCGGTCCCCTTTTTCCAGTTTCTGCCCTAACTCTACCGCAATGGATGACACAGCGCCCGGGATGGGCGCGCCGACTTGACCGGGTTCGGCCGGATCGGCTTTCACACGGGCGGCGGCGGTTGGTTGCAAACTCCTGTCGCGAACTGAAATTTCCCGCGGCTGCCCATTCAGTTCGAAGAAGACAGTTCGAGTTCCATCCGGATGCGCGTCACTCGTCGCGAGATACTTGACGATCAGCGACTTACCATCTTCGATGACGACGTTTATTTCCTCACCGCGCGTCATACCGTAAAAAAACTGCGGCGTCGGTAAAGCTTCCAAGTCGCCGTAGGTGGCATGCGCCTTGGCGAACTTCACGAAAACATCCGGGTACATTAAGTAACTCAAGACATCGGTCCGGCTGGGACGGCGGCCGATTTTCTTTTCGACCGCGGCTGTCGTTTCCGCGATGTCGATGGACGCCAGATGCGCACCGGGGCGGCCCTTACGCGGCTTTCCGCCCTTCAGAATAATACCCGCCAGCTTTTTCGGCCACCCCCCAGGAGGTTCTCCGAGCGACCCTTCAAACATATCAATCACCGAGTTCGGAAGTGTAAGCGTATGATCGACAGGAAGGCGCAGAATATCCTGAATGGTAAGTCCGTGGGAGACCAGGAAGATAGCCATGTCGCCAACCACTTTGCTGGATGGAGTCACCTTAACAATATCGCCAAATGCCATATTAACTTCGGCATAAGTGCGGGCGATTTGTCCCCACTTCGGACCTAGGCCCATGGCGTCGGCCTGCTCCTTCAAGTTAGTAAATTGCCCGCCGGGCATTTCATGCAGGTACACCTCGGCGGTGCCGGAGCTAAGCCCGCTGTCGAACGGTTTGTACCAGGCGCGCACGCCTTCCCAGTAGTCGCTTGCCTGGTTCAACGAATCCAGATCGAGCCCCGTGTCGCGGGGCATATTCGCCAGGGCCGCGACAATTGAGTTCAAGTTGGGCTGGCTTGTCGTCCCGCTCATGGACGCTAACGCCGCATCGCACACATCAACGCCCGCCTCCGCCGCTTTCAGGATGGAGGCCGCGTTGATTCCGCTTGTATCATGGGTGTGGAAGTGGATCGGCAAACCAATCTCTTCCCGCAATGTCTTCACCAGTTTGTGCGCGGCATACGGTTTGCATAGTCCCGCCATATCCTTGACGGCAAGGATATGAGCGCCCATCTTCTCCAACTCTTTCGCCATTTTCACGTAATAGGCGAGCGAGTACTTATCGCGCTTCGGATCGAGAATGTCGCCGGTATAACACATGGCGGCTTCACAAACCTTATTGGACTTCCGCACCGCTTCCATTGGCACCTTCATATTTGGAAGCCAGTTCAGCGAGTCAAAGACGCGGAAGATATCCATCCCATTTTCGGCTGCGCCATAAATGAACTCGCGTACCACGTTATCGGGGTAAGCGGTGTATCCAACGGCGTTTGACGCGCGCAGCAGCATTTGGAAGCAGATGTTTGGAATCGCCGTCCGCAACAACCGCAACCGCTGCCACGGGTCTTCCAAGAGGAATCGCATGGAAACGTCGAAGGTCGCTCCGCCCCACATTTCCAGGCTGAACAGGCCGCTCATGTTATGAGCGGCGAAGTTAGAAATGCGGTGCAAATCGTAAGTGCGGGCGCGGGTGGCGAACAGCGACTGGTGCGCGTCGCGCATCGTGGTGTCAGTCAACAACAGACGCTTTTGTGAACGCACCCATGCGGCGAACTTTCCCGGTCCCATTTCGTCCAATAGCTGCTTAGTACCTCGCGGTGGCGGCAGCGGATTGTGTATAGGCAACGGCGCGGGTTTGCATTCAGCCGGAATGACGCGCCCCTTTACTTCAGGATTTCCGTTGACGTTCACTTCCGCCAGGTAAGAAAGGACGCGGGTTGCCCGGTCTTTCCGTGTGCTGAACTTAAACAAGCCCGGAGTGTCCGCCAGCCAATTCGTGGTCACCGAGCCGTCCTGGAAGTCAGCGTGGTTGACGACGTTCTCTAAAAACGGAATGTTTGTCTTTACCCCGCGAATGCGGAATTCGCGCAACGCCCGATCCATGCGGCTGCACGCTTCCGGGAAGGTGCGGCCCCAACTGGTTACTTTAACCAGCAGAGAGTCATAAAACGGCGTGATCACCGCTCCGCCATACGCGCTCGCCCCGTCCAGGCGAATGCCGAAGCCGGCCGGGGACCGGTAGGTCTGCAACTTCCCGTAATCCGGCAGAAAGTTATTCGCCGGATCTTCGGTGGTAACGCGGCACTGCAGCGCGGCGCCATGCAGCGGAACATCTTCCTGCGCCGGCAGATTGATCTTAGTCCCGTGTAGCGCATGGCCCTGCGCAATTAGTATCTGCGTTTGGACGATATCGATACCGGTGACTAACTCCGTTACAGTATGTTCCACCTGTACGCGCGGATTCACTTCGATAAAAAACCACTCGCCGGTATCGGAATCCACCAGGAATTCGACGGTACCGGCATTTTCATAATTTGCCGCCCGCGCCAGCGCAACCGCCGCGTCGGCCAATTCGCACCGGATGCGCGGATCCAGCCCGATTGCCGGCGCCACTTCCACCACTTTTTGATGACGCCGCTGCACCGAGCAGTCGCGTTCATGGAGGTGCAGAATATTGCCGTGCATGTCGGCCATGATCTGTACTTCCACATGGCGCGGACGGCGAATATAGCGCTCTATGAAAACGGCCCCGTTCCCAAATGCGGACGCCGCCTCCTGCTGGGCTTCGGCCAGGCGGCCTTCCAATTCCGATGAATTCATCACGACCCGCATCCCGCGCCCGCCGCCGCCGAACGCGGCTTTGATAATGACGGGAAACCCGATCTTCGCTGCCATTTCACTGGCTTTCTTAAGATCCTTCACTGGCTTTTCTGTGCCTGGAATCACTGGCACGCCCGCCTTCTGCGCCAGGCGGCGCGCAGCGGTTTTGTCGCCCAGCGTTTCCAGCAATTCCGCGCGCGGGCCGACGAACGTCAGTCCGTTTTTATGACAGGCGCGGGGCAGGGCCGGGTTCTCCGACAGAAATCCGTAACCGGGGTGAACGGCGTCCACGCCCTTTTCCCGCGCCATCGCGCAGATCCCCTCGACATCCAGATAGGCCTGCACCGGTCCCATTCCTTGCCCTATCTCGTAGGCTTCGTCGGCCTTGAAGCGATGCAAACTCAGCCGGTCTTCCTTCGAATAGACCGCGACTGTTTTCAGGCCTAACTCGTTGGCGGCGCGAAGGATACGAATGGCGATCTCGCCACGGTTCAAGGCCAGCAGTTTTTTCATGGATATCGGTGGACGCCTCGGGAATCGACGGGGCCGGCGGGCAGGGGCAGCGTAACGCTCAGAATACCATGGAACTTTTTCACTCCGATTGCGTAACGACTCGCATGCGGAAGCCACTCTTTTACGCCACTCTCGCCGCCACCCTCGGATTGGCCGGCTGCGACATCGATATAGACGACGTCGGCATAGGATCGAAGGAGGAAGAAGCCTTCCACTACTCCTACGATTGCAAGCCCGGGAGCCGTTTGCTTTTAGAAAACTACAATGGCGCGGTGGAGATTACGGCCTGGGATCAGCCGAAAATTGAGATTGATGGCGCCCGTTTTGCCAGCACCAAGGAGCGGCTGCAGCAGGTCAAAATCGATATCTCCCGCGGCGCCGATTCCGTAACCATCCGCACCGTTCGGCCACTCGACCTCGGCGGAAACTCCGGCGCCCGCTATCAAATCCGGGTTCCCAAGCAAGTCGTGCTCGAATTGATCAAGAGCACCAATGGCTCGCTCCGCGTCAACGGCACCGACGGCGCTGCCAACCTGCGCACCACCAACGGTTCCGTGCGCGTTTCCGGTGTCAACGGCGCGGTGTCGGCTACTTCCACGAATGGCGCGATCGAGTTCGTCGGGCTGAATGGCGCCGCTACCGCCCGGACGACGAACGGCCGCATCAAAATGGATGAGATTCAAGGCCCGATGGAGGCGTCGACGACCAACGGCAGCATCGTCGCGGCGATGTCGCGCTCCACCGATGACCGCAAAATGCGGTTCTCGACAACCAACGGAACCATTGAACTGCGACTCCCTGCAGGCCTGAAGAACGATGTCCGGGCCTCTACGTCCAACGGTTCCATTGAGGTAAAGCTGCCCGCCGCCGCCGCATTTCAAGTCGCCGCGCGGACCAGCGGATCGTCGATTCGCAGCGATTTTAACGTGGAAGGGGAAGTGACGAAGAAGCGTGTGGAAGGTAAAGTGGGCGGCGGCGGAGCGCTTCTCGATCTCAGCACTTCCAACGGGTCTATTTCTTTGCAACGCGGGCTCTAGGTTGATAGCTCTCTGGCCAAAAGAGCGCCCTTTTGCCGCAACCACTCGACGAGCGCGGCGGCGCCGCTTCGAGTGGCCGCGTCTAGCGGCGAAAGCCCGTCATGTCCGACCCAGTTCAAATCGGCGCCGTGGCTGAGAAGAAACTCCGCCATTGCCAACTGCCCGCCGTGGCACGCACACCAGAATGCGTTTGTGACCACGTCCGGTGCAGGCGCTGGATCGTCGGCGAAAAATTGTCCGGCACTTTCCAGCAATCCTCCCGCTCCACCCTTGGAAAAATGTGTTCGACGCCGTGTTTCTCGGATCGGCCTGCCAGTTCGCAACGCTTCATCGGATCGAGTTCGAGAGCCGGGAGGCAGATCGGCCAATTGACCAGCGTTCTGGCGCCGGAAAAGCGGCTGTCCTTCCAGCATCTGCCGCACCGTTTCTTCACGGCGGCGGTACTGGATTTGCCGTTCGGCGCCGGACGTAAATTTGTCTCCGAAGGCGTGATCGGGCAGCTTGCCGGCGGCTGGCAAATTTCGCCGATCTTCGAGGCGCAGCGCGGGCTGCCGTACACGCCTACAGTGAATGGCAATCCGGCCAATACTACCGGAGCGCAGCGTCCGAACCGCATTGGGGAGGGGAATTTACCGCGCGGCGTGCGTTCTCCGGACCGTTGGTTCGACCCAGCGGCGTTTGCTTTGCCGGCCCCGTTCACGTTTGGCAATGCGGCGGCGAATATCCTGGAAGGCCCGGGGTTAGTGAATCTCGACGTGTCGATTGCGCGCACGTTCCGCATTGGCGACCGCTTCTCGCTGCACTTTCGCTCGGAGTTCTTCAACATCTTCAACGACGCGCATTTCCTGTTTCCCAATGCGGTGGTGAACACGGCCCCGGCGGGGACGATTTCGGAAACGGCTAGCTCGGCGAGGCAAATTCAGTTTGGGTTGAAGCTGGTTTTTTAAGCGGCTTACTTGGATCGCTTGGCGACAAATTCCTGGGCGCCGCGCTGCGTTTGGCTTTTCATCTTGATCTCATCGCCGGCCACTACCCCGGTGTAGGCGCGCACTATGCTCTGGCCGTTGAACTCGAGTTTCACGTTGAAGGCGATATTGCCGCCGTCGATTTTGCCGTCGCTGATGGCGACATCGGCGCCCTGCGGACCGGTCATCGTGCCGGTGAGCGCCGCGCCGTCGGCTTTCAGATTGTAGACGATTTCGCGGGTCTGGTTGTCACGACCGGGAACTTGCGCAATCCACTTGCCGGTCACGTCGGCCGCGGCGGCCATTAGCGTAACGGCGCTGAACAGGAGAAGCTTCTTGAGCATGGTATTGATAAGGCGTCCCGGCATTGGACGAAGGTTACTGGCATTAGGGTTACAAAAAGGATTCCTAACCGGGTGCGAATTTCGATATACTGCCATCAATCGACGCATGAAGCCCCAAATACTTTGGATGCTCGCTCCGCTGGCCGCGCTTGTATTGGCGGCGGAGCCTAGCTTTGACCGCGACATCCGGCCGATTCTGCAAAAACAGTGCCAAGGATGCCACAATCCCGCCGGCGCCTCTTCCGATTTGGACGTGACCGCTTACGCGACGTTCGCGAAAGGCGGCAAGCGCGGGCCCGGATTTATCGCCGGGAAGGCGGACGAAAGCCTGACGATCCGCTACGTTACCGGCGCCATGAAGCCCCGGATGCCGATGGGGCAGGCGGAGCTGCCCGCAGCGGATATCGATCGATTGCGCGCCTGGATCGCCGCCGGAGCGGTTGACGATTCGCCCGCCGTAATCAGCGACAACAGCCCAACAGTCTATTTGCAACCGCCCGTGATTACCGCACTCCGCTGGTCGCCAGACGGTCAGCGCATCGCGGTCTCTGGCAACCGGGAAGTGCTGGTCCATATGGCCGACGGCTCCAAGCTCGTGCAACGGCTGGCCGGCAAAGCCGAGCGGATTCTTTCCATTGCTTACAGCGCGGATGGCAAGACGCTGATCGCAGGCGGCGGCACACCCGCGCAGTTCGGCGAAGTGCAGATCTGGGACACGGGGGCGGGGAAGCAGCGCCACGCGGCAACACTCACCAATGACACTGTTTTCGGCGCTTCCATTGCCCCGGATGGCTCGCGCGTCGCGGTCGGCTGCACCGACAATACCGTGCATGTTTTCGAGACTTCCTCGGGCAAAGAACTCTACAAAATCGGCAACCATGAGAACTGGGTGCTGGCTTCGGTTTTCGGCGTCGATTCGAAACGCTTCGTCTCCGTGAGCAAGGATCGCGCGGCGAAATTGATCGACGCCGCGTCGGGCGCTTTCCTTGAGAACGTCAATATTCTGCGCAGTGAATTGAACGCCGTGGCGCGGCATCCGAATAAGGACGTTGTCGTACTCGGGGGCGAGGATCGCTACCCCTACGTGTACAATATGGACCGCCCGAAGAACATGAAGATCGCCGACGACACGACGCTGATTCGAAAGCTCGACCGGCAGGATGGACCTATCTTCGCGCTCGATTGGTCGGCTGACGCTTCGAGGATCGCGGTGGCCGGGATTGCTCCCGCCGTTAATGTTTATGATGCGGAAACGGGCAAGCTCGCCGCCCAATGCAGAGGGCACGCGGCAGGTATTTACGCCGCCGCTTTTTCGCCCGATGGGAAGAAACTCGCTACTGGCGGTTTTGATGGCAAGATTCGTATTTACGATTCAGCCAACTGCCAACTTATGACCAGTTTTATCCCCGCGCCGCTATCGGCCGGGACGCCCGCCGGAGGTGCGCAATGAGGTTTTCTTTATTGCTGATTGTGAGTGTGACGCTGGCGGCCGGGCCGCCGGTTATCACCGAATTGCAGCCCCGGGGAGCGCAAAAGGGGCGGCCGTTCACGCTGACCATCGCGGGTCAGAATCTGGGCGACGGAGCGAAGATACTGTCCTCGCTTCCGGCCACGTTCACGCCGATGGCGCCACCGGCTGGCATGATGGCGAATCGCTATGCCACGTTCCTCGTTGAGCCGAAAACCGAACTGGAAGTGGGCGTTTATCCCGTTCGCGTCCAATCGGCCGACGGGTTGTCGAACATCCTGCTTTTCAGCATCGGCGCATTTCCGGAAATCAATGAAGAAGAATCGCAGCCCGGCGGAGTGCCGCATTCGAACGATTCGATTGAAAAAGCGCAGTCGCTGCCCACGTCCGCCCTTACTCTGAACGGTAACCTGCGCGGGGCTGAACGGGATGTTTACCGGCTTCAGGTGAAGGCGGGAGAACGGCGTGTGTTTGAAGTGGATGGCCGCCGCGCGGGATCGGCGATCGACCCGGTGATTCGAGTCGTCGATGGCGCCGGCAAACAGATCGCGCGGTCCGAAGATGGTGCGCTGTTAAATCTCGATCCGCGTCTGGACATGACGTTTCCTACCGCTGGTTACTACTACGTTGAAATACACGACGCGCGTTTTTCCGGCCAGGCGCAGAATTTTTATCGTCTCAAAACCGGGTCCTATTCTTATCCGACGGAGGTTTATCCGCTGGGCGGCCAGCGCGGCCGGCAAGTGGATATTTCGCTTGGCTCCGCGCATGTGAAGGCCGATCTTGCCAAGGCCCATGGGTCCCAGACTTTCGTCAATCTACCGGATTCGCCGGCCCTCCCGCTGCCGCTCGCCATCGGTGAATTTCGCGAAGTCAATGAACCCGTGACGGGGCCGCTGACGCTGCCGCTCACCGTCAACGCGCGCCTTTCGAAACCGGCCGAAATTGACAAGTACATACTGGCCGTGGCTCCCGGTGAGGAGTACATTTTTGAACTGCAGGCCCGCGAACTCGGCACGTCAAAAATCAACGGCGTCATTACGATATTCGACGAAAAAGGAAAGCGCCTGATCTCGGCTGGCGACTTGCCGTTCGCGGTCGATGTCGCCGCTGTACAGGCCTCCAGCCGCACGGCCGGCGATCCATTCCTCAACTTCAAAGTCCCGGAAGGCGTCCGGCAAATCACCGTTGCCGTCGAGGACCTCGCCCGCCGCGGCGGGCAGCACTATGCGTATCGCCTCCACGCCTCCAAGGCGTCGCAGGATATGCAGGCGACCATCACCACTCCCGCCGTCAACATCCCCGCTGGCGGAACGGCCATCGTCAACCTCAGCGTCGATCGCCGCGGCTACGCCGGGCCCCTCACGATTAAAGCTCTGAACTTGCCGCCAGGCATCCGCATGGCCGGCGGGGTTATCCCTCCCGACGCGGCGGAATCGCTAACGCCGCGTCTGGGTGCGCGGCGCGCCATCGTCTCCCTTACTGCCGGCGAAAACGCGAAAATAAATATTGCCGAACTCGCCTTCGCGGCCGTGGGTATAGACTCGACCGGCAGCCCGATCGAGCGCCGCGCGCAGGGAATTGGCTACACCATCGCTGTCAGCGGCGCGAATACGCAAGGCGTCGTTGATCGCCAACGCTCACTTAACGGCGCCTGGCTCGGCGCTGAACTGCCTGTAGCAATTGGTCCGGCCGCAGCCGCGCAGCTCGATCTTAAGCTCGAAAAAATGGATAGGCGGGACGTCGGCTTTGAGTTCCTCTTTCGATGGACCTGGAAGCCGCGCAACCCCATGCAGAATGTTCCGGCTGCCGTAACCGTCGATGTACCCAACGCCGATCAGATTCGCACCATCGCCATGACCGTCGACCCCGAGGACAAAAAGACCGGTACGTTCCTGGTAAACACCACGCGCAACACGGTGCCCTCGCTCTACGACATCGGCATCAACGGACGTTTGATGGTCGACGGCCAACAACAAGAAATCTACTCTGAGATTCTGCAGTTCACGCTGCCTGTTTTGAACCCCGAGGAGAATAACGCGAATGCGTCCCCTACTGCTGCTCGTTAGCGCGGCCGCGCTCTCCGCGCAGCCCGTTGTCACTTTCCTTCGCGACGTCGCGCCCGTTCTCAACAAGACCGGCTGTACATCCGGCCCCTGCCACGGAGCGGCCAAAGGCAAGAACGGTTTCAAACTTTCGCTGCGCGGCTACGACCCGCAATTTGATTACGAGGCACTGCTGTACGATCTGTCCGGACGGCGATTTAACCGTGCCGATCCGGGCCGGAGTCTGATGCTCGCCAAGCCCTCGCAACAGATGGCTCATGGAGGCGGACTGCGCTTCGAAAAAAACTCGGAGTATTACAAAATCATCTATAACTGGATCGCCCAGGGCGTCCCATTTGGCGATCCGGCCAAGGACACCGTCGCGGCAATTGAAGTCGAGCCAAAGGAAATCGCCATGCCCAAACCTGGCGAAACCGCCCAGGTTAAGGTGCTCGCCCGCTACCTGGACGGACAGACTCGCGACGTAACAAAGGAAGCGACCATAGAGTCCAACGTGCCCGACGTCGCCAAAGTGGACACCCAGGCCAAAGTGTCCGGTGAGCGCATCGGCGAAGCCACAATGCTCGTCCGCTATCAGGGAAAATACGGCACCATTCCGGTCACGATTCTGAACCCCAAGCCCGGATTTGCCTGGAAACCGCTGCCGCAGCACAATTACATCGATACCCACATTGATGCCAAGCTCCAGAAGCTGAAAATCCAGCCGTCTCCGCTTGCCGATGACTCAACTTTCCTTCGCCGCGTCACGGTGGATCTGACCGGCCAACTTCCCACGCCGGACGAAGTCCGCGCGTTCCTCGCCGACACGACGTCCAACAAGCTCAAGCGCGGCAAGTGGATCGACAAGCTAATCGCCCGCCCCGCCTACACCGACTACTGGACCATCAAGTGGGGCGACCTGCTGCAATCCAGCCGCAAATTCCTTGGCGAAAAAGGGACGTTTGCCTTCCGCGAATGGATCCGCGATTCCATCTCCGCCAACAAGCCTTACGACAAGATGGTGCGTGAACTACTGACCAGCCGCGGCTCGAGCTACGAAGATCCCGCCGCGAACTATTTCCGCGCCACCCGGGAACCCAAGCCCACCATGGAAAAGACGACGCAGGTCTTCATGGGAGTTCGCCTGGTCTGTGCGCAGTGCCACGATCATCCGTTTGAACGCTGGACGCAGAATCAGTACTTCCAGATGTCGGCCTTCTTCTCCGCCGTCGGCCTTCGCGCCGGATATGAAGTGGGGGAAGAGATCATCTTCGATCAACGTGCCGATTTTGAAATGAAGCACCCCAAGGATAGCCGCGTGATCGCGCCCGAATTTCTGATCGCGTCCACCGTACCGGTAGCCATTCCCAATGACGATCGCCGCCGCGATGCGCTGGCCACTTGGCTCGCATCGAAGCAGAATCCGTTCTTCGCCAAAGCCATCGCCAACCGCATATTCAGCTACTTCTTCGGAAAGGGAATTATCGATCCCGTCGACGACATCCGCGCCTCGAATCCGCCCGTGAATCCGGCGCTCCTTGATGCGCTGACGAAGGACCTTACCGATCATAACTTCGATCTCCAGTACCTGATGCGAACAATCGCCAACTCGCGCGCCTATCAGTCGGCAATCACGCCAAACGAGTGGAACGAAAAGGATGCGGAGAACTTCTCCCATGCCGCGCCGCGGCGAATGGGGGCTGAAGCGTTGATGGACGCAGTCGCCAGCGTTGCCGGCGCGCGGCCAAACTTTCCCGAAGTGCCGGAAGACATGAACGCCACGCAATTGCCCGATCCCCATGTGGGCAAAGACGGCTTTTTGGATCTCTTCGGCCGTCCGTCGCGCGAATCGGCCTGTGAATGCGAACGCCGCGTCGATCTGTCTCTGCCGCAGGCGCTGAACTTAGTCAATGGCCGGACCATTTCCGATGCGGTCGCCGATCCGAAGGGGCGCGTGGCGAAGTTGATCTTAGGCGGAAAAACCGATGCCGCCATCGTGGAAGAAATGTATCTCGCCGCGTTCTCGCGCATGCCGGACAAGGCTGAAGCCGATCGCGGTCAGAAGTATTTATCGGGCGGCGCCCGTGCCGTTCGCGCCCAAGACCTGCTGTGGGCCCTGCTGAATAGCAAGGGCTTCCTGTACATTTACTAAAAGGAGATTGCCATGTTCAACATTCCCGGCCGCCCCGGCCAAACGTGTGAAGGTCCTACCCGCCGCGAGTTGATGCGCATCGGTTCGCTCGGTTTGGCGGGGCTGCACCTGCCTGGCTTTTTCCTCTCCCAGCAGGCGGCGAAAGCGGCGAATCTGGGGGAAAAGTATAAGGGCGCGCGCGGCTTCGGCAACGCGAAGAACGTCATCATGATCTTCTTGCAGGGCGGCCCCAGCCACATCGATATCTGGGATCCCAAGCCCGATGCCCCCTCCAATGTCCGCGGCGAATTCAAGCCGATCAAAACGAAAATCCCCGGCACGTGGATCGGCGAGCATATGCCGATGATGGCCAATGCGCTCGACAAGGCCACGCTGATCCGGTCGATGAGCTATACGCCCAATGGCCTGTTCAACCATACCGCGGCGATCTATCAAATGCTCACCGGCTACCCGCCCGATAAGGTGTCGCCATCGGGCCAGTTGGAGCCGCCGAATGCGGCCGATTTCCCCACCGCGGGCAGCCATATTTCGAAGATGATCAAGATGCAGGAACCGGTGCTGCCATTCGTTGAACTGCCACGCCCGCTGCAGGAATCGGGCATTATCGGCAAGGGCGGCGCGGCTGGGTTTTTGGGCAAAGCCTACGATCCGTATCGCATGTATCAGGACCCCGCCGAGGCTATTAAGCTTGAAGATCTCAGCTTGCGCAAAGAGATTCCGGCGGAGCGTTTGAAGGATCGTTTTGAACTGTTGAAAGGCATCAATGAGTCAATGCCGGAGCTCGAAAAGGCGTTGAATGCGAGCGCTGTAGATGAGTATTACGGCAAGGCGTATGATCTGGTGCTGAGCGGCAAAGCGCGCGATGCAATGGACTTGACCAAAGAGACTGCGGCAACGCGTGAACGTTATGGTCTGCATACGTTTGGGCAATCGACGTTGATGGCGCGCCGCCTGATTGAAGCCGGCACGAAGTTTGTGCAAGTGAATTGGCCCAGCGTCGCCAATGGCGATCCGGAAAAGACGGCTTGGGATACCCATGCCGCTAACTTCGGACCGCTGAAGAATCTGCATTGCCCGAAGCTCGACCGGTCTTTATCGGCGCTGCTCGAAGATATGGATCAGCGTGGCATGTTGAAGGAGACGTTGGTAGTGTGCGTCGGCGAATTCGGCCGCAGTCCGCGAATGGGCGTGTCGACTTCGGGTAATTCGAACTCTCCCGACGGCCGCGATCACTGGCCGTATTGCTACAGCGCCGTCGTGGCTGGAGCGGGAATTGCGCGCGGCATGCAGTATGGCGAATCGGATGCGACGGCTTCGTCGCCGAAGGAAAAACCGGTTCATCCGAATGATCTTCTCGCGACGCTCTATTATTCGCTCGGAATCGATCCGGATATGGAGATTCGCAATCATTTGAATCAGCCGCGTGAGCTGGTTAAAGGAAAAATCGTCACCGATCTTTTTGCGTAACGCAGCGCTGCCTAGCCCGGCGACGAATGTCCGGTTGGAAAGAGTACGTGCTTATGGAATCTGAATCGTCCGCGAGTTGCCGGATGAGTCTTGGATGTCGTAGCGGACGTAATCGGTTCCCGCCTTCAGGCGTTGCGTAAAGACGGCCAAAATCCAGCAATACGGGAGCCGGGCTGAGAGCGTCAGAACCCCCTGAACATTAGGACAAAGCGCGAAGAGTTGCTCGCCGAATTCCTGAATAGGCGCCTCTCCGGTAGGGCCTTTAACCGAAGTTGCAGGCCCGCGTTGTCGATAACCGCGCCAGTCGCCGGTAAGCTCCGGGGCGTTGGTGTCAACCAACGCCGATGGGGCTGGATCGCTCAGATCGACCACTGCGGTAAGCTTGACCGGTATCGGGAGCGTCACGAAAGAGGCGGTGGGATTGGGGACCACGACTCCCGGCGTCAGCGGCGATCCGAAGGGCGCCTGTGATTCGAACATCGCAACCGGATGGGTCTCCGCAAGATACAAGATCTCAAATCCCGGATTGGCCGGGCCGGGTAGAAGCGGCTGGCGGTGGACATGCTGTAATTTGTGGACAGCACTGTCGGGTGCTCAGGGCCAGATGGGGGGCGCTGTCGGCGGTCACAAGATGCCGATATAAAGGATGGACCGGAAGAGGTTTTGAACGGAGTCGTAATCGCCGTCGATGAGCCGCTGTTCTGGAATTTTTCCGTCAAGCAGTTCGTGCGGCGTGTTCAACTAGTCGCCGCCGTTTGGCAATTTGCCGGAAATCTCCTCCCGCAGCTTCGCAATGCGAGGATCGACTTCGTTCATGACCATACGATTGAAATCTCAATCCCATTATGCAAAAAAAGATTGGCGGCGCCGGAACATGATAGGCTTTCGTGTAATGCAAAAGCTGGTCCTGTCCGTTTGCGCGGTCTTAAGTGTGTTCCCCCAAGCCGCGCCGCCCAAGCCGCCCGCTGTTCCCGACGATGTGCAAGCCGAGTTCGACGTTGAATATTCGCGCGTCGGCGAGCGCGTGGCGATGGATATTTTCCGGCCGAAAAATGCGGCTGGCGCGCAACCGGCGGTGCTTTGTATTCACGGCGGCGGGTTCCGGGCCGGATCGCGCGCTGGCTATCACGCGTTGGCAATCAAGCTCGTGCAACGCGGCTATGTCGCCGCGACGGCGAGTTACCGGCTGGCGCCGCGCCACCAGTTTCCGGCAGCCGTGGAAGATGTGAAGGCCGCCGTTCGGTTTCTGCGGGCGAATGCAAAAGAGTATGGCATCGACGCGGACCACATCGGGGCCACCGGCGGCTCCGCCGGCGGGCATTTAGTCCTAATGCTCGGCCTTACCGGCGACAGCAAAGCCTTCGACGGTTACGGGCCGAACCTCGATCAATCGGCCAAGGTGCAGGCGGTGGTGAACTACTATGGGCCGACCGATTTCACGAAATCATACGGCAAGAGCGTCGACGCCCATCTGGTGCTCCCGCTCTGGCTCGGCGGCGATCTGGATCATGAGCGCAAGTATCACCAGATGTCCAGCCCGTTGAACTATGCCAACCCGCTGGCCGCGCCGCTGCTTTCCGTTCACGGGACCGAAGACAAATACGTTGAACATGCCCAGTCCGTCTGGCTCACTGAGCGGTTGCAAACGATGGGCGCCGAAGCCGAGTTGTTGACCCTTCCCGGCGCCGGCCACGGCTTCAAAGGCCCCGACGCCGAGAAGGCCGAAGCGGCGCTGTTCGCTTTTTTCGATAAGCATCTCCGCGTAACAGATCAGCGAAAAGTCTTGATCTCCGATCACGGCCCGAAAGGCGAGATCGTGCTCATGACTTGGCCGTCGGGTCGAGAGCTTGCCCGCTATCCTAACGGACGCGGCCATGACGTGCAGCCCTTGCCGAATGGACATGTTCTTTATACCGTCGCGCCCGAACACAAGGTGGTGGAAGTGGACGCGCAGGGCAAGCGGGTGTGGGAGTGTTGCGACAAATTGGAGCATCCGCTTTCCGTGCAGCGCTTGCTGGACGGCAACACGCTGATCGGCGATGCCAAGGCCGGGCGTGTCGTAGAAGTGGATAAAACCGGGAATACGATCTGGCAATACGCCAGCGAGGACATCGGCAATATGCGTATGCGCAATTCCAGGCGCACCGCCGCCGGGACTACGTTGATCTGCGTGGAAGCGGTCGCGAAGGTGATCGAGGTTGACAAAGCCGGGAAGATTATTTGGACCTGGCAGGCTCCGGGTGATTTGTCGAAGCGACGTCTCTATCAGGCCTGGCGTTTAGCCAACGGCAATACGCGGATGACGATTTCGGATCCAGGTGAAGTGGTGGAAGTGAATCCCAAGGGGGAGGTGGTCCGTTCCATCGGCGGTAGCAGGATGGATATTCAGATGGGCTGGACGAGCGGAGTCGATCAGTTTCCGAATGGGAATCTCTTCATTTCTGATTACACCGGGCGGCGGCTGCTGGAAGTTGACGCTGAAGGCAAAGTAGTCCATCAACTGCGAATGGGCCCGCGTACGGTCGCCTCTGTCGCTGTCGTCCCCTAGGCTGTGGAAAACCGGTGCCTGGCACCGGTTTTCCACAGATTTGCAACGGTTTTCCACAGGGCTATGCGCCGCGCGGATAGCACCCTAGCACGTGAACGGCATCGGCGAACTCCGCCAGATGTCCCAACGCTTTCCGCGATACTTCGGCGTCGACGTGTTCCAGGAAGTCAACGTAAAAGTGGTACTCCCAAGGCTTGCCCCGCAATGGGCGCGACTCTATTTTCCCTAGGTTAATATCCCGCAGGGCGAATACGCTCATCGCCCGAAATAGCGCCCCCGGAACGTTCCGCAGATTGAAAACGATCGACGTCTTCCAGTCGCCCTTACGCGGCGTAGGGCAGGGAACTCCTTCCCGCCGCAACAGGAAGAACCGGGTGAAATTCTGCCGGTCGTCTTCAATAGACCGCCTCACAATATGCGCTCCGTAGAACTCCGCCGCCACCGATGACGCAATCGCGGCCGCCCCCGGCTCGGGATTTTCCGTTAGGTGCTTGACGCTGCCGGCCGTATCGTAGAATTGCACCGCCTCGATTTTCGGGTTATCCGTAAAAAAACGCAGGCACTGGTTTAGCGCCACCGGATGGGAATAGACCCGCCGAATATCGCGAAATCGCGTTTTCTGCGGAGTGATCAGATTGTGAACGATCCGCAGGTTTGTTTCCCCGACAATCGGCAGGTGAAACCGCAGCAAATGGTCATAATTCTCGTGAATCGACCCATGCAGCGTATTTTCGATAGGCACAACGGCCGCGCCGGCTTTCTTCGACGCCACCGCTTGAAATACTTCCTCAAATCGCTGACAAGGCAGTACGTCTACATCCGGCCCCAGGAGTTTCCGCGCCGCTTCCTCGCTAAAGGCCCCCCGTTCACCCTGGAATGCGGCTGTCATTTCTTTCACTTTTCGTCCTTTCCCGTGCCGTCCCAACGCCGCGTATCGGCGGACGGCAATCCAATCAGGTCCAGCACCCGGTCCACGCAATGGTCCACAATGTCGAGTACCGTCTCCGGCTTATTGTAAAACCCCGGCACCGGCGGCGCTATGATCGCTCCCATCTCCGCCAATTGGACCATCGTGCGCAAATGGCCCAGGTGGAAAGGCATCTCCCGGATCATCAAAATCAACCGCCTGTGTTCTTTCAAGGTCACGTCAGCCGCCCGCGTAATCAGGTTATCGGTAATGCCGTGCGCGATCGCCGACATCGAATGAATCGAACAGGGCGCAACTATCATGGCGTGTGTCGAGAAGCTCCCCGAGGCTAGTCGCGCACCGATATCCTCCATCGGATAATTGACATCGGCCAGTTCCCGAAATTCCGCCGCCTTTTTCCCCATTTCCAGCCACGCCGTCCGTTCTCCCGATCTGCTCAAGATCAGATGCGTCTCAGCCCGTGCCCCTGCCTTTAGCTTTTCCAGCAGCCTCCATCCCAAAATTGACCCCGACGCACCGGTCACTCCCACCACAATTTTCACTTTTCCCATGATGGCAAAATACATGTTCTGTTTTCAGAACAAATTCTCCTCTTATTCGTCATTTCTTCGCCGCAACTGGTGATAGACTCAACTTACTGCTTCCACAACGAAAACGGACTTGTGCCGCCGAAGGAGCTTCTTTTGGAGGGCCTCCGGGTGAGCATCATATCATGGACGAACCAGGCCAGCGCCTGAAACGGGTGCGGGAGAGATTGAATCTTCGCTACCGTGACGTCGAAGATGCCAGTCTTCGAATCGCTGAACGCAGAAAAAACGACGAGTTCATTGTCGCGCTCTCCCGGCTCTCAGACATTGAGAACAAAGGGACCGTGCCGTCTATTTTCCGGCTCTGCACCCTCTGTACGATTTACCGGCTCGACTTGTTCGAGGTTCTTGAGTGGTATGGCGTGGATATAACCCAGATGCCCGCCGACGCGATGCAACTCGAGATTGAGCGGACCCACCTCATCGGTTTTAAGGTACGGGATCACGGGGAAGTGCAACTGCCGCTCCGGCTCGATCCGGGAATCGATCTTGAGAAGACGACCTACCTTAGCCGTATGATTCAACGTTGGGGCCGATTGCCGCTGATGTTGTTAAACGGTTTGGACTTGAAGGCGCATCGATACGCCTATATCGGGAGCGAAGACTGGTCGATGTATCCACTGATCCAGCCAACATCTTTAGTACTGATCGATGAATCGAAACGCCGCATCGTAATG
>Ga0163151_10002123_pt1 | contig 31627 bp, 32 predicted proteins | sample OliLakLV19MP5IB2_FD_145596 | JGI IMG/M metagenome (GOLD analysis project Ga0163151, IMG submission 145596) | Freshwater microbial mat bacterial communities from Lake Vanda, McMurdo Dry Valleys, Antarctica - Oligotrophic Lake LV.19.MP5.IB-2 | ecosystem: Environmental > Aquatic > Freshwater >... | reverse complement strand
ACTCAGGGCCGCCGAGATCGTTCGTAACGGTTGGGATTGCGAACCTGCACCAGCAGCATCGACACCATTGGGGCTAACAAAAATTACTGATGAATTATTTAGTTGAGCGATCTGTTGGCGATCAAGATTGATGGGGCGAATCTGATCGGCAAATGCTAACGACTGGATGCTGAGGCTGGATATAAGTACGAAACCGAGTGTAGTGCGAAGCATAGTTTCTAGTCCTGATCTAGTTTGAGATCGCCCAATTGTGTGAGAGAACGATCACGTGCATTGACTGCGGCTAGTTTAACTTTGTTTCTCTTTTTGGCAACCCCTAATCGGAAATTAATCCTTAATATCCCACAGCAGCTAGGTTGGGTTGAAATTTGGAATGAGCTAGGCGATGGACTTTGGTTTCGACTGTGCCATCACGATCGAGGCGAAGTAGGCGATATCCAGGAGCTTGGGTGTCTAGCTGAAATTCGTCGTTATTTGGTTGAAATTGGATGCAAGTTGATGGCGTGACCAAGAAACGGACTTGCCGATCGACCCGCGATCGAATCGTATCAAATTCTTGGTGGGCATGACCACTGACCACGACTTTAAGATTGGCATGTCGATCGCATACTTGCCAAAACTCAGCTTGATTGTGCAGAGAAATTCGATCGATCCAGGCAGAACCCAATGGCAAAGCGGGATGATGCAGGGCAATCAAGGTGGGCATTTCAGGATAATTCGCTAGTTGTCGATCGAGCCACGCTAAACATTCTGCTGTCAGACAACCATGAACCTGTTGCGGCATCGCCGAGTTGAGTAACAATAACTGCCAACCGTTCATTTCCACCCGTTTATCCATAAATACGGCTCCATCCGACAAGTCACCTTGGAGGTCTTGCATTAGCTCCACTTCATCATGGTTACCAGGCAGCCAGTAGGTTGGTAATTGCAAATGGGCGAGTGAGTCCTTTAGTCGTAGATAGGCTTCTCGATCGGCATCTTGGGTCAAATCACCCGTAAGTAGCAACACATCAGGCTGTGGATCGAGATGCTCGATTGCCGCCAAAATGGCACGATATGATTCCTCGGTTTTGATCCCCAATAGAGACTGCTCTGGATCGGCAAACAGATGAATATCCGTAATTTGAGCCACCAATAACCGATCGGGCAACTTAGTCATAGGAATTATCCAATATTTTGGATCTCATACCGTATTTGTGAAACTATAAACTACTCCAACAGAAGATCGCTGTGATTTGCGACAATGCTGATGTGTGATCTAGATCAACTAGGATTAATTTTAATGTTGTCAGAAAAGTCTCGAACTTATCACGATCCCCTCCACGGGGCGACAATATTTTGGATCTCATACCGTATTTGTCAAACTATAAACTACTCCAACAGAAGATCGCTGTGATTTGCGACAATGCTGATGTGTGATCTAGATCAACTAGGATTAATTTTAATGTTGTCAGAAAAGTCTCGAACTTATCACGATCCTCTTCACGGGGCGATTACGCTCAGAGGTGATCGACCAGTCGAAGCATTGCTAATCCGCCTGATCGATACACCTGAGTTCCAAAGGCTACGGCGGATTCGGCAGTTAGACACGGCATTTCTGACATTTCATGGCGCAGAGGGTTCGCGGTTTACCCATTCGCCCATTCGCTGGGCGTGATGGCATTGACTCGGCGTGCTTTTGATGGCGTTGTCCAAAATTACCCATCCTTAGAATCTCATCGCAGTGTGGTATTGACGGCAGCACTGCTACACGATTTAGGGCATGGCCCCTTCAGTCATGCGGGCGAAGAGATGTTTGGGAGTCAGCATGAAATCTGGACACGCAGGTTAATCCAAGAATCTTCGATCGCCAAGATCCTAAATAGTTTTGCGCCAGGACTATTGCGCTGTTTGGAACAGGTGTTTACTAAAAAGTATCCATTGCCGTTAGTGGAACAGTTAGTATCGAGTCAATTGGATTGCGATCGACTTGATTATTTACAGAGAGATAGTTATCTCACTGGCGCACAGTACGGACATCTCGATTTGTGTTTACTAAAAAGTATCCATTGCCGTTAGTGGAACAGTTAGTATCGAGTCAATTGGATTGCGATCGACTTGATTATTTACAGAGAGATAGTTATCTCACTGGCGCACAGTACGGACATCTCGATCTGGATCGAATCTTTATGGCGCTCAACTACGACCCGATCACGCAGCGATTAGTTGTGACAAAAAAGGGATTAGTCGCGATCGAGCATTATCTCACGGTGCGCTATTTTATGTATTTGCAGGTCTACAACCATCCCAAAAATCTGGCTGCGAGATTTGTGTTGTCCAAAATTTTTCAACGCGCTCAAGTGTTACTCAAGCTTGGTCAACTCGAAGCCGACTCGACTGTGACAGCATGGCTAGTAAACGATCCGCAAAACCTGTCGATCGAGCAATATCTTGATGCCGATGACACGGTGTTTATGTATCACGTCCATCGCTGGCAACGCAGTGAGGATAAGATTCTTGCCGATCTATCGCGGCGTTATTTAGATCGAGATATCTTTAAAGCAACTGAGATTAGTCTAAAAAGTCGATCGGAACGTGAGAGCTTAAAGGAGCAGTTACAAAAGAGGCTGATCGAACAGGGATTCGATCCAGAATATTACTGCGGCGTGAGGATGACCCTGACTAAAGGCTATACACTCTATCAGCAAGGTATTGAGATTCAAACAACTCAGGGCTTGCAAGAAATTAATACGCTCTCTCCACTGGTGCAAACCTTGAGCCAACCAATCCAAAAAGCATGGCTAGTCCATCCCAAAGGCTTACTTTAGTTTCTTGCACTACCAATGTTTGGTAATCACATCTTTGACCTAGCTGATTAAAAGTAATTGATAAGCAATCTCACAGCAAAATGCAATAAACTTAGTGAAGTGTTCCTATTTATCGAATGGAGTCAGCAGGCATGAGGCTATACTTAAACATGAAGTTTAAAACCTAAGAGGCACTAAATGTAATGGTTCAAAAAATTGCCCTATTCAATTGACTAGCGATTATTTTATAGTTACTCTTCTTCAAGACAATCATCAACTTTTGCTTGAACCACATAAATTAAGTTACTTAGAATCTTTGTATGTTTATTGATGGTGTTGGAATTGGTTTTATAGAAGCTTCGGTAGTCAAATTCAGAGAATAGGTCCCTTTGAAAAAATTAACTTATTTATAGGGCAAAACAACTCGGAAAAGTCCAACATAATGACATTCCTTGAGAAATACTATACTAAACATCTAGTCAGTCATGCTTCTGATTTGAATTTTGTGGATTCTCTGGATCGAAATCTCGACGATCTTACTGGCAATGTTGTGATTGAATTTGGACTAAAGATTGATGGACAGAATCACAAAAAACTTCTAGAACGATATAAGGATAATCAATCGATCACGAAAACAGTTCAGCTCTTTCTTAAGTCAAAAGTTTTACTAAAAGGCACATGCGTCGCTTGGTTCCCTCCCAAAAATGAAAGCGTTGTTGACGAAATATTTACAGAAATATATGCAGAAGGAATACCAATTAATGATTTGTATGGGTTTTGGCAGTTATTAACGAGAAGTTCCCTATCCAACGGAGGATTAAGCCCTGAACTTGCAAAGCAGGTTTTTATCCCTGAGATACTAGCAGCGTTAAGCCCAAGACAGTTTCCCATTCCCAAAATAGATATAATTCCTGTAATCAGAAAAATTGGAAATGCTAACTCGACTCCTGATGAGTTTAGTGGTGATGACTTTAGTGGTTTCGGTCTGATAGAGAAGTTGGCACGATTACAGATCCCTGACTACAATGAGCAACATTTAAAGGAAGAATTTGACCAAATCAATAATTTCTTGCGCTCAGTTACAGGAAACCCAAGTGCAGCCATAGAAATTCCGAATGTAAGGGATAAGATTAATATTCGCATGGATGACAAAATACTTCCTCTACAATCCCTAGGAACTGGTATCCATGAGGTTGTCATTTTGGCTACTGCGGCAACAGTGCTTAGAGATCAGATAATCTGTATAGAGGAGCCTGAACTTCATCTGCATCCACTTCTACAAAAGAAGCTCTTAAGATATCTTGTAGAGGAAACAAGTAATCAGTATTTCATAACTACGCATTCAGCCCATCTTTTAGATACACTAGGTGCTGCAATTTTTCATGTTCGATATCAAGATGGACAATCTTATGTTGACTCAGTTTCTACGGATGCCAGTAAATCTAGTGTTTGCGGAGATCTTGGTTATCGAGCTTCGGATATTCTTCAAGCTAACTGCATAATTTGAGTAGAAGGTCCCTCAGATCGAATTTATATTAACTACTGGTTGAAGTCAGTGGCTTCAGATCTAGTCGAGGGTATTAACTACTCGATCATGTTTTATGGAGGAAGACTCTTAAGTCATTTGTGTGCGGACGATCTAAATGAACAAGAGGTTGAAAATTTTATCTCACTCCGACGTTTAAATCGCTATATCTCAATTGTGATTGACAGCGATCGCTCTAAGCAAGAAGATACGATAAATAGAACAAAGGAAAGAATAAGAGATGAATTCGATTAAGGTGAAGGTTTTGCATGGATTACTACAGGCAGAGAAATCGAAAACTATATAGACCCTGATTTGATAGAAAGAGCAGTATTGGCTGTTCATAGCTCCTCTGCAATAGGACTGGTGAATAAAGGGCAATACGAAAACTGCTTGCACTTCACAAAGGAAGATGGAAAAACAAATAAAAAACCAGATAAAGTCAAGATAGCTTACAAGGTCATAGAGTTATCCCCAGATCCTGATTTGGATATATATGGCTTGCAAGAGCAAGTAGACAAACTCGTTGAATTTATACGAACAGCCAATGGAGCCTAAGAGCTTATAGCTAATTTTTTTGTACGAAGATTCATAATTATACGAATTAGCATCATTTGCTACACATCATGGGGGTACTATGAGGCGATAAAATAAGGGCGAAGTTGATTAGGAAACTGCACTATGCCCCGACGTAATGATATTCACAAAATTTTGTTGATTGGGGCTGGGCCCATCGTAATTGGGCAAGGCTGCGAATTTGACTACTCTGGTACACAGGCATGTAAAGCCTTACGGGACGAGGGTTACTACGTGATTTTGGTTAACTCCAACCCAGCCACGATCATGACCGACCCAGCCACCGCCGATCGAACATACATCGAGCCAATTACGCCCGAAATTGTGGCGCAGATCATCGCCAAAGAGCGACCAGACGCAATTTTGCCAACCATGGGTGGACAGACAGCCCTAAATATTGCGGTTTCACTGGCAGAAAATGGCGTACTCGAAGAATATGGCGTAGAGCTAATCGGGGCAAAACTGCCAGCGATCCAAATGGCAGAAGATCGCAAGCTGTTTAAAGAAGCGATGGCAAGGATTGGTGTTGCCGTCTGTCCATCGGGCTTGGCCAATACGCTTGCCGAATCACGCGAAATCGCCCAACAGATCGGTAGCTATCCGTTGATTATTCGCCCTGCTTTTACCTTGGGCGGCACAGGTGGCGGGATTGCCTACAACCAAGAAGAATTTGAGCTGATTGCCGAATCTGGTTTAGAAGCTAGCCCTAACTCCCAGATTTTGATCGAGCAGTCGCTGATCGGCTGGAAAGAGTACGAGCTAGAAGTGATGCGCGATCTAGCTGATAATGTCGTAATTATTTGCAGCATTGAAAACATCGATCCGATGGGTGTGCATACAGGCGATTCGATTACGGTGGCTCCTGCCCAAACCTTGACTGACAAGGAATACCAACGCTTGCGCGACTATTCGATCAAGATTATCCGCGAGATTGGCGTGGAAACTGGTGGATCGAATATCCAGTTTTCGATCAATCCTGAAAATGGCGATGTCGTGGTGATTGAGATGAATCCGCGTGTTTCCCGCAGTTCAGCACTTGCCTCCAAAGCTACAGGTTTTCCGATCGCCAAGTTTGCCGCAAAGCTAGCCGTTGGTTATACCTTGGATGAAATTCCGAATGACATTACCAAAAAGACTCCTGCCAGTTTTGAACCAACGATCGACTACGTTGTGACAAAAATTCCCCGCTTTGCGTTTGAAAAGTTTCCTGGTTCCTCACCAATTTTAACTACCCAAATGAAATCGGTCGGTGAGGCAATGTCGATCGGTCGGACATTCCAAGAATCATTTCAAAAAGCTTTGCGATCGATGGAGATCGGGCGGTTTGGCTTTGGGGCCGATCGAGATGAAACAATGCCCAGTTTAGAGCAAACCAAAACTAGTCTTCGATCGCCTAATCCCGATCGAATCTTCTCAGTGCGGCACGGTTTTCTGTCGGGGCTGTCGGTCAGCGCGATCAACGAACTCAGTGGTCAGCGCGATCAACGAACTCAGTGGTATCGATCCTTGGTTCTTGCAAAAAATGCGTGAAATTGTCGATCTGGAATTAGCGATCAAAGGACGTAATCTCACGGATATTCTCGAAGTTGAGATGAAAGAAATTAAACAGATGGGATTTAGCGATCGACAGATTGCCTATCTCACTGGCAGTACTGAGCAGGAAGTTCGGGTCTATCGCCAAAGCTTAAGCGTGATTCCCGTCTACAAAATTGTCGATACCTGTGCCGCCGAATTTGAGAGCCAAACCCCTTACTACTATTCCACCTATGAGCAAGAAACCGAGGTATTCCCTTCAGATAAACGTAAAGTCTTGATTCTCGGCGGCGGGCCGAATCGGATCGGACAAGGGATTGAGTTCGATTACTGCTGCTGTCATGCCAGCTACGCCCTCAGAGCGCAGGGATTTGAGACAATCATGGTCAACTCCAACCCTGAAACAGTTTCTACTGACTACGACACTAGCGATCGACTCTATTTTGAACCACTGACACGCGAAGATGTGATCAATATCATCGAAGCTGAAAAACCTGAAGGGATCATCATCCAATTTGGTGGACAAACGCCGCTGAAATTATCTGTGCCGTTGCAAAAGTTTTTAGAGGAATCCGATCTAGATACCAAGATCTGGGGAACTTCGCCCGATTCGATCGATGCTGCCGAAGATCGCGAAAGATTTGAAGCAATCTGTCAAGAATTAGGGATTGTCCAACCAAATAACGGTTTGGCACGTTCCTACGATCAGGCACTAGCAGTGGCAAAGCGAGTGGGATATCCTGTGGTCGTGCGTCCTAGTTATGTACTTGGCGGTCGTGGCATGGAAGTTGTGTACTCCGATAGCGAATTGGAGAACTACATGTACAAAGCGATTCTAATCGAACCCGATCATCCGATCTTGATCGATCAGTTTTTAGAGGGCGCGATCGAAGTTGATGTCGATGCGATCGCCGATGCCACAGGTCATGTTGTGATTGGCGGGATTATGGAACACATCGAAGAAGCGGGTATTCACTCTGGTGATTCCGCTTGTTCGATTCCCACGTTCTCGCTTTCAGCTAGCACACTCGCCACGATCCGTGACTGGACGATCAAGCTAGCAAAGCGATTAAAAGTGATCGGCTTGATGAACATCCAATACGCTGTCCAGATCGGGGTGAATGGCTCTCAAACCGATCAGGTGTTTATTATTGAAGCCAATCCTCGCGCTTCTCGTACTGTGCCATTTGTGAGTAAAGCGATCGGTGTGCCTTTAGTTGCCTATGCTTCTCGGATCATGGCAGGTGCAACCCTGACAGAGCTTGGCTTTACCCAAGAAGTTATCCCATCTCACATCGCGATTAAAGAAGCAGTATTACCGTTTGCTAAATTTGCTGGCAGTGACATCATCTTAGGTCCAGAAATGCGATCTACAGGTGAAGTCATGGGGATTGATTACGATTTCGGTCGGGCCTTTGCCAAAGCCCAAATCGCCGCAAATGTGAAGCTCCCTCTAAGTGGAACCGTGTTTATTTCGGTCAACGATCGAGACAAGAGTGCGGTGAATTCAGTAGCTGAGGGCTTTGTCGAACTGGGATTTAATGTGATCGCGACCGAGGGCACACACAAAATCTTGCGCCGCAACGGCATCGACAGCAAACTAGTGCTAAAGGTGCATGAGGGTCGCCCTCATATCGGTGATGCGATTAAAAATAGCCAAGTGCAACTGATCGTCAACTCACCGTCAGGTGAAGAGGCCAAGGTCGATGGCAAACTCATCCGTCGCAGTGCGATGGCCTACAAAATCCCTGTGATCACTACCCTAGCAGGAGCAAAAGCGGCGATCGCGGCAATTCGATCGCTTCAAACCGATTCGGTTACGGTGAGAGCCTTACAAGACTACACCTTCTAGGTAAGATTCTAAGCTATGTCCGATCCGCAGATCGGCATAGTTTAGAGCATCATCTAGTCGTTGCTAACGTAAATCTGTTAACCAATCAAATAACTGCTTGACTGTGAGTTCGACCTCACCTGCAAAATTAGGCACTGGCAGCACCATTTGCGGCCGATCGAAAAAACGTGGAGCTTGGTTTGGCTGATAGGCAAAGACACCTGATTCCTCAGAATCAATCATCCAGCCCATTTCTGTACCATGCTCCAAGCAATGCAAAATACTACGAGTCACCTTCGTTTGGCTTTGGTCTGGAGACAAAATTTCAATCGTCCAGTCAGGATGTAGGTCAAAGCGGTTAGCGACACGACCATTAGGCTGCCGAGGAATACGTTCCCAGCGAAAGATTGAAACATCTGGAACGATCGATCGCCCTCCGAAAGTACAACGAAGTTCGGGATAGGCATGGGCGATTTTTAACGGACTTAAAGCATTGTCTATTTCTCGTGTTAAGCCCCGTTGTAACGTGCTGTGTTCACCTTGAGGCATGGGCTTTTGGATGATTTGACTGTCTATATATTCACTGGCGGGCTTCGTTTCGGGTTGTTGAAGGAAGTCTGCCAAAGTGATGAGTCGAGTAGGTGTCTGAACCATAGGACTTACTTACGCAACTTTATAGGGTGATTGCCTTAGATTCATTCTAAGCGAGGCTCGATCGAAAATATATTGTTAGCCGTTGTTTCAGCTCAAGACCAACTCGCGATCGAGAGAAAATGCTAAAGTCGATCGTAAACCTCCTCTGCCATTCCTTACCCAAAAAACTCAGAATATGACGACAGAAGAACTTTATCAATCAGGTATCTTTCAATTTGAGCGTGGCAACTACCGAGAATCAGTCAAGCAATTAGAGCAGGCTTCGAGTTTAGCAGGAGCGAAGACTAAGCAGGGTGGAGAGATTCAGGTGTGGTTGGTCAATGCTTATGATGCAGCGGGACGATCGAATGAAGCGATCGAATTATGTCGTTCTCTGAGCAAACACCCAAGTAGTGATGTGCGTAAGTCAGCGAGTTATGTGTTGGGAATCCTCACTGCGCCCAAACTTGCCGATTTACAAGATGTGACAACCGATATCTCAAATTTTAGGAGATTGGATGTCAATCGATCGTCATTGAAGGAACAAACTGGAACATCTACGCTTGAGTCAGATGATAGTTTGGAGCAAAAATATGGAGTTTCAATCAATCAGAATCCCAATAATCGCACTGGGCTTTGGTTTGCGATCGTGCTCGGATCGCTAGCACTAACTATTAGCATCTATCTCTTCACTCGTTAATCAATTACAATTTAAGAAGTGATTTTTAGTGATTGTTTATGAATACTTTAAATACAAACCGACTACAGATTATCGAAACAATTAAGGCACTACCAGAGGATGACCTCTCTGAACTCATCAATTTTGTTGATTACCTTCGCTATAGGTCAATCGCAAAACAATCTCTAAATCCTAGTGGAAATTTTTTGCTTTCAGTTGCAAAATTGGGAACTTCAATGGAACAAAATATCTCAGAACAAGATGAGGAGATACTTACAAGTGAAATTGATCCTATTTATGGCTGGAGCCTTCATTCTGGGAAATAAGTATGACGGTCATACTCGATACTAGTTTTCTGTTTGCCCTCGCCGATCGAAGCGATCGTAATCATGAACGGGTTTTTACACTCGCACAAAGCATAAACGAGCCATTGTTGCTTCCCAGTGTTGTCCTTCCTGAGGTCTGCTATTTGATTGGATCGAGATTAGGGCATCAAGCAATGCGCCAATTTTTAGCTAATCTGGCTGCTAGCAATACTCAACTTGAGGCGATTACAGCTACAGATTTAGAACGAGTAAATCAGATTTTAGAGCAGTATGCTGATAGTCAACTCGATTTTGTCGATGCCGCAATCATAGCAATTTCAGAGAGAGTTGGCATTACCTGTGTTCTAACCTTAGATCGCCGTGATTTTTCTCTTGTGCGTCCAAAGCATTGTGATTACTTTGATATCCTGCCTTGAGCGTCTAAATGTTAGAATTTGTCCAAACTAGAAGATCCGATTAAGAATAATAGACCCATCCGAATTGCCACGCCATTAGTTACCTGCCGTTCGATCAAACTCAAACGCGGATCATCCATTAGATCGGAACTAATCTCTACACCACGATTTACAGGGCCTGGATGCAATACCTGAACATGTGGTGAACATTTCGCTAATCGATCGCGGGTAATGCCAAACTGAGCATGATACTCGCGCAGACTGGGAATTAAGTTTTGACTCATCCGTTCAGTCTGCAAGCGCAAAGTCATAACAAAATCGGCATCTTCTAAAGCAGGGGCAAGGGAATAGTGAATTTTCGCACCATAGCTGGCAAACTCAGGCGGCAAGAGAGTTGGTGGGGCAGCGAGATGGACATCAGCACCATTTGTAATCAAACTCCACAGGTTAGACCGAGCCACCCGCGAATGCATAATATCTCCCACAATCGCGATTTTCTTACCCTTGATTTCACTGGCAGTCGGGTTCGACGCATTCAAATAACTTACCAACGTAAACAAATCTAGCAAAGCTTGGGAAGGATGTTCGTGCTTACCATCTCCCGCATTCAGCACCGCCACCTTGCCGCCCAGCGCATCCATATCCTGAGCGATCGCATCAGGTACACCCGCCGCTTGATGGCGAATCACCATAATATCTGTCCCCATTGCCAGAAAAGTTCGGGCTGTATCGAGGATCGTCTCACCTTTTGTCAACGAAGACGTGCTGGGTGAAAAATTTAACACGTCCGCAGACAAACGTTTAGCAGCCAACTCAAAGCTGTTACGGGTGCGGGTTGAAGATTCAAAAAACAAATTTGCCACTACCTTACCTTGCAAGGTCGGCACTTTCTTATTGCGGCGTGACAGCACTTCTTGAAAACTCAATGCCGTCTGCATTACTAGCTCATAGTCTTGGGGCGTAAAATCTGCTAGCGAAATGATGTGCCGCCGTCGCCAAGTTAGCTCAGACATTTTTCTAGCTACTCGCGGTCAAACTCAGAACCACAGACACGGCATCTGAAATCAAACCAATTGGGGCAGGTTCAAACATGTCACTGGGAAGAAAAGCCCGTGAACTGACCACAACCAACGCAAATAGAAATGTGAGGAAGATCAGAAACGGAGCCAAGAATTGACGGAGAAAAGACATGATTTTAGGTGAAAACATCAAAAACTAGTGCCAGCCTCTAGTTTACTACTTGCTCGATCGAATCCGCCTAAAAATAGCCTTTTACTTTTACCTTTGTCATCCCACAGCCTCAATGTACTGATTGATATCTTCGATCGATCGGCTCAATTCTGCTTCAGTCGTCAGCCGAATTCGATCGTCTCGCACCGTAATCAGCACCTTCGCGGCAAACGGAGTCGGCCAAATATTCGGATTGCAAAAAATTTCTAGGAAGACATCGCCCATATGCTGATATTCCATCGAGGGCTGTGGCGAGACTTTAACTTTAGTTTCATTCTTCGGCTCATCACCATCATCACTCTTAGGAGGATTGAACCTTGTCGCGATCGAGCGGAGACTTCCCATCAGTCGATCGATCTGAGACATGAGGTCGCGGGCTGCTTCTAGTGAGAAAGCAATTGCAACCGATCCTCCAACTAGATTAATTGTGAGCTTAGGGATTGGGCGAGGCATGAGGATGTTTTCAGTAAATTCTGCAAATATTCCCAGACGCTTTTGGGGGAATACTCATTTCTAGTTAAGCACAAGAGAGTCCGTAATTCCCTAGGAATTACAAATTGAATAAGTTAGGAATTAGGGCATATTTTCGATTAATATTACAAATTGAATAAGTTAGGAATTAGGGCATATTTTCGATTAATTTGATTGTGAATTTATATTAAAACACTTGCATTTCTAGTTGCACTCTTCTACTGTATTAATAGGCACAAAAGTAATTCGGTTTTTAGGGCAGTGCCTCCTCCCTAAACCACTTATGGGCTACTTGTCAGAACCATCTGGATTATTTTTATACTAGTCTTAGATCGGATTTAGACAAGACCTTTAAGTTACTTACAGAGTTAATTAGATTACTTATCTTTGTTGATTTCTGTCTGATTATTTTCTAGTTTTTTGTTATTAATTCTCCTGAGAATACTTCTTAGAAAGCAGGAGATTTCCACGGGTTATCTTACAAGTTGCTGAGTCGAGTAAAACTATTATTTTGTTAGTTCTCTGTTAACTCTTTGCTGCATTGGTAGGAAGAAAGGAAAGAGGTAATCGCTGAACTTTAAACGAGATAGTAAGTAACTGATACCAAGCAATAAGGGATGTAAGTTTAAGCCCGAAATTGGAGATAAGCGGTTATTGGCATCAAGCTAAAAATACTGAGACAAACTGCTCAGGTTCTTGAATAACAAAAGTAATGTTTAAGTTAGTTGTCTGTAAGTTCCAAATGTAAACCCTAGTTGATGAATTAGTGAATTATCCAATTGCGTGAGTCTGCTAGCCGTCTAGTGGACTCACTGAGTTTTGAGCAGAATTTTAAGAGATGCTCGTGGTGATTGAATCCTACATGGATAGTTTTCTCAGTAGTCTAGATTTGTTGGCGCAGGCGGGTTAGCAATTTTTCAAACGATGCGGGTGGTGGCGCGATCGATTCAATCATCTCACCTGAAACAGGATGAACAAAAGTTAATTTCCAAGCATGAAGAGCTTGCGATTCAATCATCTCACCTGAAACAGGATGAACAAAAGTTAATTTCCAAGCATGAAGAGCTTGCCCTGTGGTGTGTTTGAGCGTTTTGCCGTAGAGTGGATCGCCCGCGATTGCATGACCGATGTGTGCGGCATGGACGCGGATCTGGTGTGTGCGTCCAGTTTCTAAATCGAACTTCATCAGGGTGTAATTACCCAGACGTTCCAACACCTGCCAGTGAGTGACTGCGGCTCTAGCACGCGATCGATCGTCAGTGATTACGGTCATTTTTTTTCGATCGATCGGATGGCGACCAATCGGGGCATCGATCGTCCCAGAACTAGTTTTAGGCGCGCCATTAATGATGCCAAGATATTCACGTTTGGCGGTTTTAGCCTGAATTTGCGCTTGTAAGTGTTGATGCGCCAGATCGGTCTTTGCTACGACGATCGCCCCACTCGTATCCTTATCCAACCGATGCACGATCCCAGGACGTTGAACGCCATTAATCCCCGACAAGTTGGGGCAATGAGCCAGCAGAGCATTGACCAGAGTACCGTCTTCGTGTCCTGGCGCGGGATGGACGACCAAACCCACGGGTTTGTCGATCACAAGTAAATGTTCGTCTTCGTAGAGAATATTGAGCGCGATCTCCTGAGCTTGAATTGCCATGGGCTGCAATTCGGGAATCGTCACAATCAGTCGATCGCCAGTTTTAATCAGAGTTTTTTTGTTGTCGCAGACCAGTTCGTTTACCTGCACGCAACCCTGCTCGATTAGCTTTTGGAGACGCGATCGAGATAATTCAGTAAGATACTCCGCCAAATATCGATCGAGTCGATCGTGATGATCGAGTTCGGGTGAAACTTGTACCGATAGTTCGTGGACGAGCATGATTTATTTATACTTTCTTAAATTATGTAGATCTCTGATCGAGGATTCTGGCGTACAATCTGGACGGTTAATATCGATAAATAATTAATATTTTTCTTTTCTGGATGAGGTAAGTCGTTCATGTCCGTTACCTTTGATGACATCATTACTAATTCCAGTTCTGTAGAATTTTTTTTGCAAATCTTTCAAAGTGCAATCTCCCAGCAGAATCGGTCATTTCTAGAAGCTCATCGAACGATTCTAGCAGCTTGTTACAAAAATCCAGGACTCTCTCCAACTATAAAGGGTGAGACACAAGAGTTTCTAGCTTTGGCTTGGCTGAAAAAGTACAACGATAGTTCCGAACATAGAATTTCAAAGAGAATCTCACAGCCACCAGGAACAGTTGCCGATCCGATTGTAAATACCATGATCAATGCTAGGTTAACAGGATTAACAGCAGATCATCTTGAACAAATCAAGTATGCTCACAGACTATCAATGTCAGCCGAGAATGTTCTAGGATTATTCCTCGAAGAATTTCTGGCTGAACAATTAATTGAGTATGGTTGGTATTGCTGCTGGGGAGAATCTGTTCGTCACGTTGATTTTTGTAACGTAGATGGTTCTCTCTTGCAGGTAAAGAATCGGAGCAACTCAGAGAATAGCTCGTCTTCTAGGGTGAGGATAAATCAACCCATAGAGAAATGGTATAGAGTTGACGCTAAAACAGGATCATATCGATGGTCGGACTTCAATGAGAAATATGGAACCGATCGTTTTTCCGAAGACAATTTCGCCACATTTGTTCAACGGATTTTGACCGAAAATCCATATGCATTAGCAGTTGAGAGCAATAATTCCTGGCAATTGCTCTCTGAGACTTCAAGCTAGATTTAAAGAAAGTTGTACTTCAGGTGCTTTTTCAGAAGAACCCAAGGTTTCAGCCATCCAACTCATATCATCGGTTTTGTGATACCGCGAATAAGGAAAATCTGGATAGACAATTGGTGATTCTCCTTTTAAATGAGTCAATAACATTCTGGCAATCGCTCTTCCCAAAGAACAGGGCACGGCATTTCCAACTTGCCGATATTGATCGAGTAAAGTTCCAGCAATGATCCAATCATCTGGAAGTTCTTGGATTCGCTTGTACTCTTCAATACTGAGTGGTCTATCCTCCTCTGGGTGAGCTAAATCTGTGGCAGGCATGGCTGGATGAGTTACTAGCGTTGGCGAAGGCTTATCCCAAGCTAATCTTCGATAAAAGCCAGTTTTACCACCGCCAGCATGATAGGAAGCCCCAAGTGCTTCTTGGTGAAGTTCGGTTGGTAAATCCCGCCAGTATTGTCCAGATCTCAGTAGGCGATAGTATATCTTCGATAAAAGCCAGTTTTACCACCGCCAGCATGATAGGAAGCCCCAAGTGCTTCTTGGTGAAGTTCGGTTGGTAAATCCCGCCAGTATTGTCCAGATCTCAGTAGGCGATAGTATTTTAATCTTTTCTCAGGAAACTTAACAAAGTGATGCCCATCTTTAGGAAGTCCTTCCAAAGTTTCTTGCAATGTCTGCCATCGCCGCAGACCGTATAACTCTTTCCCTGAGTGAGTGGGTGTGAGGTAGGGTAGTTTTTCTCCATCACGGCTACAAGCAATGATCACTCTTTCCCTTTGCTGTGGCGATCCAAAATTTGCGGCATTGTACAAGTTGAAGGAAATGCTGTATCCAGACTCTTTAAGCCGCTGAATCACAAAAAGGAGTGCGCCTCCCTTCTGTTCATCCTGCTCTAAAGGTGGGCAGTTCTTTCCCCTCATCTCATGGGGTCTGTGCTGTAGCGGAGCAGATAATAACCCTCGAACATTTTCGATCACGGCAAATCTTGGTCTGAGTTCGGCGATCAGATCGATAAACTTCAAGAAAACATTCCCTCGCTCATCGTTAAACCCTTGTCGCTTACCCGCACTACTAAAAGCTTGGCACGGTGGACCACCAACGATTAAGTCAATCTCTTCCATTTGACTCAATCCAGCCTTTTCCCGAATTACTGCGGCTGAATAATCTCTAACATCTCCGATCAGTGCTACATCTGGTCGATTTGTTTCGATCGTCTTTCGGGCTGATGGATCAATTTCACAGGCAAGAAGCACTTTGATACCCTCTTTTTCTAGCCCCAAGTCCAAACCCATGCATCCAGAAAAAAAGCTCAAAGCTTTCAGGTTTGGCTTACTGAGAGATCTTCTTGCGTGATCTGGAATGACGATATTAGTATCATCTTCTTTGCAGAGATACTGACTCACAGATTCTGAAACAACTATCCACCGACTGCTAATCCTTTCGCCACCGATTTCGCCATATCGGAGTAATTTACGCACATATTGCTCAGAGCAATTCAGTATTTCAGAGGTTTCTTTAACCGAGAGGTATTGATTAGACATTATTTCGGATGCGAAACTAAAACTAAGTACCCTCAATAATAGTTTCGAGACGATAGTTTTGCAAGGAATTAATTTTCCATGACTGTGAGAATGCCAGCCAGTATTTGCATAAGCGGCTGCAAGTCGGTTGGTACACGGTAAAGCAAAGTATCTTGAGTCACCAAACGATGTTGTCGATCGAAGCTGCCAAACTGCCAGATATCGCCTGTTGTGACCGCACCGTAAAGAATCAGATCGTCTGACTCCACCCATCGATCGAGAGCAATCAATTCAGCGGCAAGTTGGGTAAATCCCCTAGTCAGATCTGATTGCTTCGCTTCTACCACCAACATACTGTGCTTTGACTGGAGGTAATAATCTAAATCACCCTTAAGCAATCGATCGACCTCAATCGGGTACTCGATATTAATAGTTGCTTCGGTGACATTCGCAACCTCCAACAAGATCGGCGCAACCAAAACTTCGCGGCGGGCGGCTTCACTGGTCAGGCTAACACGCACGATCGCCGATGGTCAGACTAACACGCACGATCGCCGATTCTAGTCGATGTTTAAGATCGGCAATCGAACTGGTGATTGTGACACTTGGTAAGTCGATCGCTGCCCTAATCAGACTGGCATTGAGTTCGCGCAAAATATCCGCAGGGGCAAAACGCAGCTCGAAATAGCGACGAAAGGTGTCAGTCTCATCGGGATGAAGTATGGCAGGGCGATCTTTTCTAGTCATGGTTTAAATCCTGTCGGGAGAATTTCACGACTTCCATCTGTAGTCTACAAGATCTATCCAAACACCCTCAAACTAAAAAAGGTGCAGGAATTCCTACACCTTCTTTAAAAGACTAGTTCTGATCGGTCATCTAACTAGTCTTTAGGAGGGCTGACTTTTTCACGGAACGACTTACCTGCGGAAAATTTTTCACGGAACGACTTACCTGCGGAAAATGCAGGCACAGTAGTAGCAGGAATGTCCATTTTGGCACCAGTTTTGGGATTGCGTCCCTCACGAGCTTTGCGCTCCCTAGGCTCAAAAGAACCGAAACCAACCAAAGTAACTTTGTCGCCCGACGAAACAGCTTCCACAATCGCTTCTAAAGTAGCAGTTAGCACTTCATCCGCAGTCTTCTTGTTGACGCTGGCTTTCTTGGCAATCGCATCAACTAATTCACCTTTGTTCATAGATTACACCCTGAAGTAATGATTAAAGTGTTCTAAAATTGCCTGATTAAGGCTGCTATTGCCACTAAGATGGCAATAACATATCAATAATGCTGTAATTAACAGCAAAATCACCGTGATTGAGTAAAACAGAGTGATTTTAGCTTGTCAAGCATAGCGGATTAAATTTGTAATTAAGCCTCAAGCTTGACTTTTGAGAGAAATCTTTACCTAATAGTTTTGAAACTCCTATAGGTTCTGACTTTCAATCACTTATTCTAATAGCAACTTGCAAATTGTGCAAAGAAAAACCTTTATTTTGTATGGTCTTGAGCAATTTTTTTAGATTTTTTCATAAAATCTGTAGAGAAAATCATGTCAATTTGTGGATGAATATGCTTCTTTCCCTTACTAGAAGCACTAAAGCACAAAAAATTGCCGATTAACGGTGTTAGCTCTGCCTATCTGCTTTAAGATCGAGATGGCAAAGTCTAGCAGAGGAATAGCAACAGTGAGTAAAAAGACAGCGATCGAATCGATTCAAGCCAGAGAAATTCTCGATTCTCGCGGCCGTCCCACGATCGAAGCCGAAGTACATCTGGTCGGGGGAGCGATCGGGCTAGCCCAAGTACCGAGTGGAGCTTCGACTGGCAGTTTTGAAGAGGGCGACAAAAAACGCTACGGTGGCAAAGGTGTGCAGATTGCCGTTCGCAATGTTATAGAAAAGATTTTGCCCGAAGTCGTGGGGTTGGATGCGCTAGATCAAGAAGCCGTCGATCGAGCCATGATCAAACGTGATGGCTCACCCAACAAGTCCAATCTTGGCGCTAATGCGATTCTCGGCGTGTCCCTAGCTACGGCAAGAGCGGCGGCGGCGGCGATCGACCTGCCACTTTATCGTTACCTCGGAAATCCACTCTCAAACGTTTTGCCAGTACCGATGATGAATGTGCTGAACGGTGGCGCACATGCTGACAACAATGTCGATATTCAGGAGTTTATGATCGTGCCAATCGGTGCACCTAGTTTTAAGGAAGCTCTGCGCTATGGAGCCGAAGTATTTGCGGCTTTACAGTCGGTGTTGCACGACAAAGGCTTGTCTACCAGTGTTGGTGATGAAGGTGGGTTTGCGCCTAACCTAGAATCAAATCAGGCAGCTTTGGATTTGTTGTTAGATGCGATCACCAAAGCAGGTTACAAACCTGGGATCGATGTGTCTCTTGCCCTTGATGTTGCTTCCAATGAAATGTTCAAGGACGGTCAGTACACGTTTGACGGGACATCGCACACTGCCGTCGAAACGATCGACTATTACGAAAAACTGGTGGGTCAATACCCGATCGTGTCGATCGAAGACGGTCTGCAAGAAGAAGACTGGGCAAGCTGGAAGTTATTGACAGATCGCCTGACTTCCACCCAACTGGTCGGTGATGATCTATTTGTCACAAATAAAACTCGTCTGGTGCGGGGTATTCAGGAAGGTTGCGCCAATGCAATTTTGATTAAACTCAATCAGATTGGCAGCTTGACTGAAACGCTAGATGCGATCGCTACGGCAGACAAAAAAGGTTACCGCTCTGTAATCAGCCACCGTTCGGGCGAAACCGAAGACACCACAATCGCCGATCTCGCTGTTGCTACTCGTGCAGGACAGATCAAAACTGGTTCGCTCTGCCGTAGCGAACGGGTCGCCAAGTACAACCGCTTGCTCAGAATTGAAGCTGAACTAGGCGATCGAGCTGTCTATGCAGGTGCTGTTGGTTTGGGCCCTGTGGGTTAGCCATCTCCTAAATCTCCTTGCTTTTCAACCTATATCGCCCCTAAATCCCCAATTCTGGGGACTTTGAGAACTCTTGTCCCCCCAGAATTGGGGGCTAGGGGGCGAAGGCTTAACTACCTGCTACTACAGGCTTCTCATAGTTGATTTCCACTACGGTGTGCACGTTGCCACGCGGATTGGAATCGCCCTTTATGTGAACGCGCAGAGGATCGCAGGCAGCAATAAAGTCATCCAAGATTTGATTGGTCCAGGCTTCATGTGAGATGTAGCGATCGCGATAACTATTGATATAGAGCTTGATCGACTTTAACTCCACGAGAAGCTGGTTAGGAACGTAGGTGAGATAGATCGTGGCGAAGTCGGGATAACCAGAAAATGGGCATTTGCAGGTAAATTCGGGCAAGGTAATATGTACCTCATAATTCCTGCCTGGACGGGGATTGGGGAATGTCGTGAGCTGAGCTGCTTCGATCGCATCTTCGCCATAATGCAGATTTACCGCATCGGTAGAACTTGTAATATTTGATGTACTTGCTTTACTTAAGTTAGCCGCCATAGATTTTCCTTAATTCAATTAATTGATCGGAGATAAAACGACAACTGGGCATAAATTTTGACCTTGCCACTCGCCTATGCCGATTAAATCGTCTTTTTCATCGTCTTTCTTATTGTAAACCCGCAAATAATCGCCTGTGGGGATTGCTTCTAAGTCGATCGACTCTTGCCCAATTGCTTGTCCACAGCTCCAACGCTTTGCCGTTTCTGAATCTAGAGCGATCGAAGGTAAATGAGCTAAAGCGATCGAAGGCGGAGTTAAGTCAAAATTTTGGTCTAATTTCTGAGCCTCCACCACCTCAAATGTCACACTATTACTTAAGTCAAAGCCATTACTGTGAGTACGTTCTAACCCAGCCAATGTCCCACCACAGCCCAATTTCTCGCCCAAGTCACGCGCAATCGATCTAATGTATGTGCCAGTGCCGCAATCGATCGACACCACGATTTCGGGGAAGTCACCATGTCGCCAAGCTAGCACTTGAATCGATCGAACTTCCACAGTACGAATTGGGGCTTCGACCACTTCACCCGCCCTCGCTAAGTCATACAATCGCTTTCCCTGCACCTGAATCGCACTAAAAGCGGGTGGACGTTGCTGGATTTTGCCAAGAAACTGCGGTAATAGCTGTTCAACTGCGCCTAGGGTTAAATCAGGACAAGCATGTTGCGTAATTACATTGCCTTCTAGATCGTCAGTTGCCGTAACCAACCCGAATCTGATCGTTGCCTTATAACTTTTGCCTTCAGGTAAGAAACGAATCAATCTGGTGACTTGCCCTAAAGCGATCGGCAAGACTCCTGTTGCCGCAGGATCGAGTGTGCCACTATGCCCAATCCGTTTTTGTTGCAAGATCTTACGGAGACGACTAATGCAATCGTGAGCCGTAATGCCAAAGGGTTTGTTGAGGTTCAGGAATCCGTGGATACTGTCGTTTGATTTACCCATTTTCCGAAAGTATACTCAAAATTTCCCAAGTCGGGCTTAATATCGCGGATGAAGTGCCGCCTTACTGACTTCTCAGCAAATTATTTCATTACTCTACCAGCTTCTGCCACTAGAGCTTGACTGGCAAACATAGAGAAAATCACGGTCTACCCAAAGAATAAGCCATAATAAATTAAGCCAAAACCCATACACCAAGCTGATTGATTAACCACCAACTGCAAAGAATTTGACCTATGCTAATCCAAAAGATTGTCCAAGAACTACAAGATATCCCCGAAGATAGGTTGGCAGAAATTTATGACCTAATTCACGACTTTCGCATAGGTTTAGAGAGAGAGTCATCTCCTGACGAAACACCCACTGAAGAAGTGATTGAAGGCATTCGTCAAGGTTTACGAGAAGCATTAGCAGGGCAAACGATCCCATTGTCAGAAATGTGGGCGGGCATTGATGCAGAGTGAATCATCACCAATCCAAATTGATCTTACATCTCGATTTAAACGGGATCTTCGAGAACTTGCTAAACGCTATCGTTTAATTCGCACCGATCTTCAACCTTTAGTCGAACAACTTCAGGATGGAGAAATCATTGGTGATCGTATAGCTGGAAACAAATATCAAGTTTTCAAAGTTCGACTCAAAAATAGCAATATTCAAAAAGGAAAAAGCGGTGGCTATCGAGTCATTTATTATCTAAAAACCGAAGAAAAAATCATACTTGCCACAATTTATTCTAAATCCGATCTCTTAGATGTCAGTAACGAAATAATTGAAGAGGCTATCTCTCAATACGAGAAAGAAATTCAGAAATCAGATAATGTTACTACATAAAAGTTTACAAGGTGTGCTGTGATACTTAACCTCAAACTCTTGACTCCCTTAACCTCAACTTAAATTGAGGGCACTAGGATTTGTATTGTAGATTACTTTCGAGTTGCCATGCCTCACACTATTGATTCTAAGACTTCATTTCAATCAGATTGGCGGCAGTTGCTAGAAGGGCTTTACCAAGAGCGACCACTACATCCATTCAGCAGTGGTGAAGAGATCATGATGCATCCGCGCGAGATCTGGGTGGTTTGTCGTGGTGTCGTCCAACTGAGTACTTTTCATCCCTGTGGTGATGAGGTGTCCTTGGGATTAATTAGTCCATCGATGCCTTTTGGTTTACCTCTGACCTTGATTGACCCTTATCAAGCGATCGCACTGTCAGATGTCGATTTAATGAGATTAACAATGGTAGAGGTGGAACAGTCAGCAACATTGAGTCAGGGATTGTTTAAACATCTCAGCCGCCGCTTGCAACAAACTGAAGCATTACTGGCCTCAGTTAACCATCGCCGCGTCGAGGATAGATTACGTCAGTTTTTGTTGTTGCTGAGAGATGAAATTGGTCAACCAGAGAGTACTGGCAGTCGAATTAGCGTGCGCTTAACTCACCAGCACTTAGCAAATGCAATTGGTTCAACCCGCGTCACAGTCACACGCGCCTTAGGGCAGCTTCAAGAAGAAGGTTGGCTAACGATCGGACGAGATCGCCACATTGTGATTGCAAATTAAGTGATCGCAAATTAGCGTCCTTTAAAATCAATCGACAAGTTAACACCAAAAAGCACCCTGCCAGCAAGGTGCTTTTTGGTGTTGAGCAGCTACTAGCCGCGTCCTTGAATCACAGTAATCAGTAGAGGTGTTGTATCTGTTGCGAACTCCACACCCTCAGGTAGAACTAGATCGCTGATGTGAATACCTTGTCCGCCTTCAAGATGAGTAATATCGACATCAAACTTTTCAGGAACTAGAGTCGGTGGGCAGTTGACCCGCACAGTATTTAGCATCACTTCGATCGTACCGCCGCCAACCTTGACCCCAACTGGGATACCGATATAGTTGAGTGGAATTTCGACTTCCACTTGTGACTGCGACGCGATCGAAAAGAAGCTGAGATGATAGATCGCATTCTTATAAGGGTGACGTTGGACTTCACGCAGCAGGGTTAGCCCCTTAAAATCGCCATCGGTGATATTAACTTCGATCAAAGTGTTATTGATCGTCGCCTGACGCAGCAGAGTAGTTGCGACTTTAGCATCGAGCACGATCGATGTGGACTCAGCGCCTTTGTGTCCGTATACAGTTGCAGGAATCTTGCCATCCCGACGCAGGGCGCGGTTATTGGTCTTGGTTAAACGTGTTTGAGAATCAATCGTAAGTTGCATAAGTCAGTTGTCAGGTAAAAGTAACGAATTATCGGTTATACATTTAGTAAACCGCGTTTTGGGCCGTGAATTGGGTCTTCCACAATGATTGTTTGACCTCGGCTAGCTCCCAAGGAGACGATCGCGATCGGGACAGACATCATATCCTCCAGAAACTTCAGATATGTTCTGGCTTCTGAAGGTAGATCCGCCAAGGCTCGGCAGTCTTTGGTCGAACTGCGCCAACCTGGGAGAGTTTCGTAGATCGGCTTGCAACGGGCAAAAGCACGAGAGTCACTGGGGAAGTCTCTAACTATTTTTCCGTCTAGCTCGTAGGCAATACAAACCTGAATTTCAGGCAGTTCATCCAAAACATCAAGCTTCGTGACCGCGAGGCAGTCCAAACCATTGATCCGTACAGCATAGCGTCCGATCACACCATCAAACCAGCCGCAGCGACGTTTGCGCCCCGTAGTTGTGCCAAACTCTGCGCCACGATCGCCAAGTAAATCGCCAACATGATCGTTCAGTTCGGTGGGGAAAGGTCCTTCACCAACCCGCGTTGTATAAGCCTTAGACACACCAATAATTCGATCGATTACGGTTGGGCCTACACCTGCGCCGATACAAGCCCCACCTGATACTGGATTTGAGGAGGTGACATAGGGGTAAGTGCCATGATCTAAGTCCAGCAAGGTTCCCTGCGCTCCCTCAAACAGGATATTACGCCGTTCCTTAATTGCTCGATCGATCACCAATGAAGCATCAATTACATGGGGGCGTAGTCGCTCAGCATAAATCTGATACTGCTCGATCACTTCATCAGGATTAAGCGGTGGCAGATCGTATAACTTTTCTAGGACTATATTCTTTTGTTCTACCGCCCAGCGCAACCGCTTCGGCAGCATTTCTCGATCCATCAAGTCCAGCATCCGAATGCCAACTCGTTCCGATTTATCCGCATAGGTTGGGCCGATGCCCCGACCAGTAGTGCCGATTTTATGCTCAGCCCTCTGTGTCTCTGCCGCTTGCTCGAGGACTCGATGATAGGGCATAGTGACGTGGGCAGTTTCAGCAATATACAGGCGATCTGTAGATACACCCAGTTCTTTAAGCTGGTCTAGTTCTTGCAAGACAACTTTAGGATCGACAACAGTCCCACTACCAATAATGCAGTCGGTCTGTGGATATAAAATGCCTGAAGGAATCAAGTGCAGCTTAAATGTCCGATCGTTAACCACAACGGTATGACCAGCATTAATGCCACCTTGATAGCGCACTACGATGTCTGCGGAGCGACTGAGCAAATCCGTGATTTTGCCTTTGCCTTCGTCTCCCCACTGAGTTCCGATAACAATTACATTAGCCAAGAGTTTTAAACATTAACTCGCAAACAATTTATCGTAGCAAATGATTGTGCAGTTTGTAAATTTAATTTTGGACTGGAGTAGTTTGCTTAATGAATGAACCGATGTCAGAAATATCTGTAACTTCAGTCGGTGTGCCACTGGTGATGTTGTCTTTAGGGTCGATGATTACTAACTCGCTGGCAGATACGCCACTGATAATTTCTTGGTTGGTCAGTCCTTTAATCCCTAATTTCACCAGACGTTGTTCTACTAAGCCTCTTTTATCCACGACAAAAACATAGGGTTGTTGATTGCGGTAGGCGATCGAATTACTCGGCAAAACCACAGCTTTGGGGTTAGCAGCGACGGCAACCCAAGCAGAAACGCTGGCCCCGATCCGAATTTTTGTGGCTCCACTAGTAACCCGAATTTTTACTTTCTGGGTTTGATTGTTGGCAGGACTGATGTTAACCACTTCACCGATTGCAGTGGCAAGCGCGATTGCCGATTCATCTGCGAGATCTCTAATCGCCGTAGAATTTGTCGTGGCATCTAGAAAAATATAAACTGTCTGCCCTGTTTGAACTCTATTAGTGTTACTGGCAGCTAATTCGATCGTAACTTCTACCTGTTCGGGATCGGCGATCGAAATCGCCGCTACATCTGCTTCAGTCCGAACCCCACTCCGAACATCAGGTGATTGCAGATTCCAATAGTTGCCCTGCTTAATTTTGAGATCGGCGATCATGCCACTAATTGGGGCTTCGATCGATGTCCCTTTAAGATTTGTATTAGCGGCATCGTAGCTAGCGATCGCTTCTCTAGAATCATTCTTGGCGACATCGACTTCAGACTGGTTGGCAGCAACTTTTTCTCTCGCCTGACTAACACTAACTTCTGCACCACCAACATCAGATTTAGCAATTTCGACACTACCCTCGGATTTCTCTAGCTGATTGCGCTTAGTCACGTAGTTGGTGTCTACAGTGCCATTATCTCCAGTTTTTGAGGTGGCGTAACGCTCTAGGGCTAGCTTGGCTGTGAGTCGATCGCTCTCGGCAATTGCCAATCGAGATTTTGCCTCAGCTAACTTGTTCTCGGCTTGAGACAGAATGGCTTGGGACTGAGCTAGTCGATCGATCGAAGCTGCCAAATTTTTTGCGGCGGTGTTTTTTGCAGTTTCGGCTTGAGTCAAGTCAGAGATCGCTTGAATATCATCGACTTTTGCCAATACCTCGCCTTGCCCCACCATATCGCCAAGCCGAAGATCTCGCCCATCTTTTTGTCCTAGAAATTTGACGATGCCTGAAGTTTTGAAGTTGAGATAAACCAATCTTGCCGCAGCAACTGAGCCATTGCCTGAAACTAGATCCACTACGGCAGCCGTTCTAGCTCGGACAGTTTTGACAGGGATTCGATCGCCAATCGGGATATTAGCAACTTCTGAGTTAGAACTTAACTTAGCGGAATGATTCGATCGAGCTACTACTTGCCAGCCAATCTGAAACGGTACGACTACCGCTAAGCCAAAGGCGATCGCCCAGAGCAACTTATCCCACCGCTTGTCCCACCGCCGAGTTTTGAGCGCGTTTCGTAAGCTTGTGAGTTTTTGGCTTATGAGCTTTTGACTTGCTTGTGCTTGACTCGATTTAGGCTCAGAAGTCAGTACAACTTCCTGATTTTTGGGGCTGTTTTCTTCAGTTTCCATCTAAACCAACTTAATAATCAGGCTGGATTAGATTGTGCCACATCAACGAGTCCGATACTACTGGGCATACAGCGTAGGCTTTCCATGTTATGAATTGCCTTGGAGCCAAAGTATCGAGATCGGTGAGGTCTATGACTAATGGCAAGACGTGCCAAATTAGAGTCGATCGACCGATCAATATCTCTTCGTTTCCGCAAAATCATACTAAAATCAATAGCTGAACCTTAAATACTGGTTGCGCTGTCTTATGGAATGGCATCAAACTGACGCTCAAAGCCTAGCAACGATCGATCAAGAAATTGGTGACCATCCACTTTCTCCATCCGAGTATGAAATCGTGCGCCAGGTGATCTATGCCACCGCAGATTTTGAGTATAAAAACTTAATTCGCTTTTCCGAGCAAGCATTACAGGCAGGAGCAGCAGCTTTAGCGGCTCGGACTACGATTGTCGTCGATGTTCCCACCGTCCAAGCAGGGATTGCCTCAACGATTCAGTCAACATTTGCCAACCCTGTTTACTGTGCCAGCGAAACGATTACGCGCCCCCAAAAAGACAAGTCGCAAGCAGCATGGGGGATTGAGACTTTAGCCCAACGTTATCCCGAAGCGATTTTTGTGATTGGTGAAGCTCAAACTGCGCTGACGGCATTAGTTCACCTGATCGAGATCGAAGAAATCAAACCTGTGTTGGTGATTGGTGTGCCATCGGTGTGCCATCGGGGTTTGTCGATGTGGATGTGGCAAAATCTCGTCTGCGCGACTCTTTGATTCCACATATTCGCGTCGATGGGCGCAAAGGTAATGCGATCGTGGCGGCAGCAATTCTCAATGCTTTGGTCAAACTCTCTTGGCAAGCCTATGGCAGTAAAAGTGAAATGTAGTTATGGCTGGGATTAGGGCAGGATTAGGCAATATGGGCAGCAAAGTTACTCTTGGTTCGAGTGAGATGACTGGACTTAACCCGTTTAATTTGTTTCTCGCATAGACTCTGCAAATCAGCATTGCTAATTTCTACACCTGCTTGCGAGTTATTTACTTGGTCGAAAAAGATTAAGCTATCTACCGCCTTGAGTCCCAATAGCTGAAATAGGATGTCAATTACGCCGATTTCCACACAAACCAGATTGGGATCGCCGACCTGTAAACGCTCCACATTTGCCGCAGTCTGACTACAGTAAGCATAGACAACGTTTTTTTCGATTTCAGGTGAGTCGCGGTTGCTCAGTGTCGTCATCAACCAATTACTCTGCTCAGATTGCAACATGAAGTAGCTTGGATGCCCTAATTTGCTGGCGATTGCCGACAGTACGGGTGTAATTAGCCCCACGGCATTGGCAGTAACCCCATCTTGCGGCGCATTGTGTAATAGATCTGCGAGTTGGTCGGCGATGATTTGTGATTGCTGAGACATAACTTAAGCCATATAAACTTTAAATCGTTGCTCTAAAAAGCCCTTGTGGTTTGATTAATAGCACCAAAATCATGATCAGTAAACCCACGCCTAACTTATATTCCGTACCGATGCAATATTTGGCTAATTCGCCCAAGTTGGCAGGACAAACCGTACTGACTTCCTGTGCCACACCTACGATCATAGCTCCTGCGATCGCGCCGTAGGGATTCCCAATCCCACCTAAAATTACCGCCGCAAACATTGGCAAAATCAGAAACCAGCCCATATTGGGATGCAAGCCGACAATCAAGCCATACATGCCGCCACCTAGAGATGTAATCGCCCCCGCAATTACCCACGTCCAGAGGATGACTCGATCGACGTTAATCCCAGCAACTCTTGCCAGTTCAGGATTGTCCGCCACTGCCCGCATCGCCCGCCCAATTTTCGTGTTTTGGAGAACGTAATAGAGCAATGCAATCACCACCGCCGCGATCGCAATCACTACCATGCGATTACGAGTAATCAAAAAGCCTATTACTTCGATCGCGGGAAATGTGGGCAGATTATATTTTTGCGGCGAAGTTCCCCAGATTAAGATAATGCTGTTCCGCACCACCAAAGCCAGCCCAATTGAGACGATCATCACGGTTGTTGAAGTGGCACGCTTCGATCGTAATGGGGCCCAAATCATCTTTTCAAATAGCAAGACGACAGCGATCGAAACGACACAGCCAAACCCAAAAGCTAACCAGATCGGAAAGTTAAATACGGTATTGGCAAGAAAAGCTAAATAGGCTCCTAGTGTCAGAGTATCGCCATGCGCGAAGTTTGCCAGCCGCAAAATGCCATAAGTTAAAGTTAAGCCCACCGCCGCTAATGCAATAATGCTGCCAACCGCGATGCCATCAATACCTGCTTGCAGTAATTCCTGCATATTCTGCGATCCCCTAGGATTTGTGACCTTATGTTACTACTCAGCATCATAGTTAAGCTTGCTTTTGGTTGAGCATTTGGATCAGGATTCTCACACTCTCTGCCTGCTGTTCGGCTACCCTTGCCTGTTGCTCGGAGACTCTGGCATTATTTGCGATCATCTGCTCAATTCCAGTTAGACGCTCGTTTGCTTCTGCGGCGTTCCGCGTTAGGGTTTCTTCAAGCCGATCCATACGCTGATTCGACTGCTGCGCTACTTCAGTTTGCTCCCGAAAAAATTTGGCTTGCTCATCAGCCAGTTGCACAAATACCGCGACAACGTGCTCTAGCTTGGCATCGATCGAATCTAGTGTGGCTGGGGTGGTTGCCATTTATTTTCTGCTGAAATATTAGAATTCAAGATTACTGCGCTTCTAACCCAAATACATCTGCCCACGAAAAAGAAAAATCGGGGAAGGCTAGGATCGCAAATATATCACCCTGTTCAAAGCGGCGGATCTGTTTGTAACCAATTTTCCCAGGCTTTGTATAAGCTTCGATCGATTGTTTATTAAGGTCAAATAACCAGGCTTCTGTAATACCTGCCGCGCTATAAAGTGCCATTTTTACCTCGAGATCGTAGGAGATCGTGCTATCTGCCACCTCCACAACTAGCAAAATATCTTGGGGTGTTGGTAACGCTGATATATAAAAATCATCACGAGGTTTCAGCAGTGCTAGATCTGGCTGTGGCTCTGAAGTATTGCTCAAATAGACTGGATTTTGCACCCAAATGAGGACGCGATTGCCTAGTCGCTGTTGCCATAATTTGTCTAGTCTCGCCACAGTAGCAGCGTGTTTCCTCCCGATTGGTGACATTTCGATAACCTCGCCATTAATTAATTCAACGCGATCGATCGAGGAGATAATTCCTGTCGCCACCATTTGATGATATTCATCGATCGAAAATCTACGTCTAGCAATTTGGGCAACCATACCTTACGCTCCATGTTTTTCCACTATATTTTGGGGTGATGCCATGATTAGGAGATTTCCTTTAAAGAATCTACCCAGCCCCCTGCCCCCAATTCTGGGGGTTCTGAAAATCAAAGTCCCCGAATTGGGGATTTAGGGGCTTCGGAATGGGTAATTTTTTCACCAGAAACTGCCTTAAAGGAATTAGTAAAGTCAATGATAATTCGATAGCCAAGCTTTGAGATATTCATCTTGAACAGGTGATGGATTTGGGAGCGATGTGATCGCGTATCGATCGGCTACAGGTTCTTGCAATACTAAACGGGTGTTAAATAGACGATCTTGGCTGAATAGAGTGAGTTCGATCGAATCATTAACTTGAAATTCTTGCAGTCGATCCGTAAAATGCTCGGCGGCAATTCGTACCCCGTCGATCGCTAGTAGTTCATCTCCAGGATTAATTCCAGCTAATAGAGCAGGGGAATTATGGCTCACAGATTTGACCATAGCTAAACCGTTTACCGTTTTGAGTGACATCCCAGTATAGGGTGGTGTATCGTGCGTGGTCACAGACTGGACTCTCAGCCCAAATGGTTCGAGATAGTAATCATAGTCTAGTTCCTGTGTGCCGTAGAGATAAGCACGGAAAAATGGCTGTAAATCCATGCCAGCGACTGATTCGATCACGGCATGGAGATCGGGTTCGGTAAAGCCGCGCTCTGATTTACCAAAATATTGCCACATCAATCGCATCACATCATCTAAACAACGTTGATTTGCGGTGCGATTGCGAATCAACAAATCCAATAGCATCGAGACTAATTCGCCTTTGAGATAATAAGAAATCTGTGTATTCGGACTATTAGGATCGGGACGATAGAGCTTAATCCAAGCATCTAAACTCGATTCGTACAGTGTCTGGAAGTGTCTGCCAGCAGTGGTTTGCAAGCGTGTGATATTCTCTCCCACCAGTTTGAGATAGTGTTTGATATCATATAAACCTGCACGCAATGGAAATATTTGATCGTAATAGCTAGTCGTGCCTTCGCTAAACCACAGAGAAGAGGTGTAATTTTCCCGATCGTAGTCGAATTTTTCCAAGGCCTTGGGTCTAATCCGTTTGACATTCCAAGTATGAAAAAATTCGTGCGCCACTAGATTCATAAATCTCAAATAGCCATCTTTACGAAATCCCAAACGTGGATAGTTAAGCGTACAACAGTTTTTATGTTCTAATCCACCATTCCCACTGGCAGAAAGATGGAGCAGAAAGAGATATCGATCGTAGGGCAGACCACCGTAAAGATCGGCTTCAATTTCGATAATTGCCGCCGTATCTTTGACGATCTGAGTTGGATCGGGATTGCCTTCTCCCCAGATAATTAACTCATGGGGAATGCCTCGTACCGAGAACTGATGACGGCTGTGCAGTCCGATCTCAAATGGACTATCGGCAAGCGTATCGAAATCTAGCGCGAAAAAAGTATTGGGTCGATCGAATACAGATGGTAGTGCTGTAGCGATCGACCATTCTTGCCGAGGTAAAACAATCTCAACTGTCCAAGCATGTTGTTCGTGTCCAGGCACAAACATAAATGTCGCCGCCCCGTTAAAAAATCCATGTGTTCGATCGAGGTGATTAGTCCGCACTGTTAGCTCGTTCGCATAGATCAGATAACTAACTTGGATGTGATGATTACCCGCACCTGTAAGCACGTCAGTTGTGGTGATCCGCCAGTGATTTTTGCTAATCTTTTGCCAAGCTAGAGATGTGCCATTTCGATCGACAGCTCTAAAGCCTTGAAGATTCTTGGCATATTCGCGCACCAGATAAGAGCCAGGTGACCATACAGGCAGGTGTAAGTCTAGGTATTTTTCTTGCCAATGACCATACAGGCAGGTGTAAGTCTAGGTATTTTTCTTGCCAATCGCTAATCGTCAACTGGACGTGGATAAAATGATTCTCTGGCTGCGGCATTGCGACCACATATTGCCATGGTTGAATTGCCACAACTGATTCGGTCATACTTTCCCCTTTATTGTGCGAGATTGAACGATTTGCTGATTCTCAAGTTTAACTGAAGAGTCTTGGTATTTGAGGTAAAGAGCAGTTGCTTTGTCTGCAAACTTTACACGAACAGAGAGGGGGGAAATAATCTCGCATTCTTCAGCGTAGGGCAGTATTTCTCGAAACAACCAGAAAGTGCTGGTTACGGGCTTGATCGCTCTGCGGGTTGGCTGCGCTTGCTCGTTTAGCCACTCAACTTCGCTGTCGGTAGTTTTTGCTTGGTAAGCCAAGGCTAGACCTCCAGATAAGTGAAGTTCTACGGGTAAGATGTCTAGTTGAGATCGCCATTTACCCAGGGCGGGGGTAATTG
>Ga0163151_10002115_pt1 | contig 31703 bp, 31 predicted proteins | sample OliLakLV19MP5IB2_FD_145596 | JGI IMG/M metagenome (GOLD analysis project Ga0163151, IMG submission 145596) | Freshwater microbial mat bacterial communities from Lake Vanda, McMurdo Dry Valleys, Antarctica - Oligotrophic Lake LV.19.MP5.IB-2 | ecosystem: Environmental > Aquatic > Freshwater >... | reverse complement strand
CCGCGGCAGAGGCATCGACAGCCTCCCCAGCACCCGCACCACAGCCCACGAAACAGAGAACTAGACTGCCGGAAACCGTTCACTTTTCAAGCGTCGGAAACGACCAGAATTCGAGCGTCGTCGACAGAAGAGATCGCACGTCGACACGTACTTCGTAATTGGAGTAGCGCGGGTCGACCACTTGCACACACCTATCGGGCTCTCATATTGACAAAACAGCTCAATACCCTATCCTTCAGTTACCGGCGCATGCGGTGGCCTTCTGGAATCCGGTGGGCTCGCATCTTGCGCCGGTTTCATATTTTCGGGGCGCGAGCGGTGCGTGGGAAAATAGACAGCCCTCCGCCGAGCACTTTTCCTGTCTGCCAGTGCACGTGGAGAGACCGTTCGATCTCTTTCCACAAATAGCAAGGCTCATCTGGCGCCTTCCCTCGTTTCAAACACTCCGCGACCGAATACGCGACGATGTCCGCGAGCTGAATAATTTCGCGGTCCCACGAGCTAAGCTCGGTATCGACCCACAATGGCTTATCGAGCACTAAGCCGTAGTTTGGCTTCCTCGGCAAGCTGTTCGTGAGCAGCTTCCGTATCTCGTTCATTTTCCCAGTGCGGAAGAACGCTTCATGCTGAGTCTGTTGATCTGCAACGATGATCGAGGCGTCGCCCGCGTATAGGTCCTCCATCGCCATTGCAATCCGCTGATGCATGTACGCATAGGCCACACCAACAGGGTGCAGGTCCTTGTTCGTACGGAGCATCTCGCGCTTGTCGACTGCAACCGCGAAGACTAGAGGTCGATAGGTGGAAAAGATCAGCCCTAAGTCCTTAAGGAGCGCGTTCACCTTCCAAGGGCTATCGAGCGCAAGGTAGCCGACCGGGCTCGCCAGTAAGTTGCCCGAGGCGACACTGCGAGCCGCCCGAAACAGGTAGCGCCCCTTGATCTCCGTCTCTCCCCACGGGGCAGCGAGCGCCGCTCCACCGAAGTGATTCTTCTTTAGCTTGAAGAGTGACTCAGCGAGCGGCTTGCGCGAGGTGTCTCGAACTCCGACTCCCGTGAGCACAAAGTATTCGCTGGTGCCGTTCTTCAGCTCAAGAGGCGTCATCCCCGGCGTGGTCAGCATGGAGTGATCGCCATATTCGTCCGCGTAGAAGATCAGCACACCTTGGACTCTAGGGGCCCCGGACTGCGGGTGCCGGATAACCGCGAGGAATTACTTCGGAACCGTTGACCCGCGGGAGTGCCACTCCGACGCAAGCGGGCGGTCCGTGGCGCTTTTGCGATAGCCGAGAGTCTTGCGCACGTCCTTTGAAGCTCCCGGTGGATTATGCGCGTTAGCCCAGTCATCGGCCGGCCGGTGCGATGACGGGCCCGCCGCGACACATTCACAACATGCGAGCGGCAAGCCAGTTTGAGTGCAGTCGGCTCGAGCAGGCCGAGGGCACGCACGCCATCGAACAACGCATCGAGCGCGCCGCAGTCTCAAGCCGTGCCAAGTGGACCCACGCGCGATTGCGCGCGCCCAGCACAGTGGGGGCAGCGCCCTTCATCACCTAATTGAGCGCATCTGCTATTTGTATAGCGATATGGGTTCGCGAAATAGGTTGTTATGTCTCAGGACATCGGTGACAGTTCTGCCTCAATAGATCGGTGACGGTTCTTGGGGTCTTGGTGGTGACACTTCTGCTCGATGTTTGAGGGATGAGCCTTGTCGAACCTGTTGATCCTCGTGTCCGTCTTGCGATCGCCCAGTGGCCTGATGATGCGCCGCGGGGGTCGGTGACAACGTTCTGTGGCCAGCACAAGATAGCGCGGAAGACGTTCTATGCGATCCGGAAGCGCGCGCGCGAGGAGGGCCAGGCTGCAGCTTTGGAGCCTCGCACCCGGCGGCCGGCGGGAAGCCCGAACCGGATCTCGGGTGAGGTGAAGGCTCAAGCGGTCGGGGTTCGTGCCGCTCTTGAGCAGTCGGGTTTGGATCATGGGCCGATCAGTGTTCACGACAAGATGCGCTCTCTTCGGATGGAGCCGGTGCCGGCGGTCTCGTCGTTGGCGCGGATCTTCCGCGACGCAGGGGTCGCCCGGTTGGAGCCGAAGAAGAAACCGCGGGCCTCCTACCGCCGGTTTGTTTATCCGGCCCCGAACGCGTGCTGGCAGCTGGACGGGACCGAATACGTGCTCACCGGCGGGCGCAAATGCGTGATCTTCCAACTCATCGACGACCATTCCCGGCTGGCGGTCGCCTCCCACGTCGCGTGGGGCGAAACCTCCGTCGCCGCCATCGCCGTGGTCTCAAAAGGCATCGCAGCTCACGGGGTTCCGCAGCGGCTGCTCAGCGATAACGGAGTCGCACTGAACCCGTCCCGGCGCGGTGTCCTGGGTCAACTCGTCGCCTATGTCACCCGGCTCGGCGTGGAGCCGATCACCGGCAAACCCTACAAACCGACCACGCAGGGCAAGAACGAACGCTTCCACCAAACCCTGTTCCGCTTCCTCGACAAGCAACCCCTCGCCGACAGCCTCGACCAGCTGCAGGAGCAGGTCGACCGCTTCGATGAGATCTACAACAACGAGCGACCCCACCAGGGACTGCCCGGACGGATCACCCCGCAGCAGGCTTGGGAGGCGACACCGAAAGCCGAACCACCCCGCCCAACACCTAGGCCTGCTGCGCCCTTGCCGGACGGTGTTCGGTTGACCCGCATTCGCGACAACGGCACCGTCTTCGTTCGTGGGATCCGCTTCCAACTCAGCCGCACCCTGTTCGGCACCCTCGCCTACCTCGTCGAGACAGAGACTTCGCTGCTGGTCTTCGACGACCAGGGCACGCTTCTCATCGAGCACCCCTGGCCGGCACCCGGAACCAAATACGTCGGCAGCGGCCGGCCCCGCGGACCACGCGGACCACGCAAACCCCGCGAAGTGTCACCGATGTCCTGAGACATGAAGTGTTACCGATGTCCTGAGGCACAACTGGCACCGATGTCCTGAGACATCACATATTTATACGGATTAAGGGATGTTGGTTTTGCCCACCGTTTGCCCACAACCGTGGGCAAACGAGGCAGATCCAGCGAGGCTGGATTAACTCAAGAACCTAGAATTTCCGGGGTTGTCCCGTGATTCTCCCGCCATCAAACGGGTGTGGCGGGGGTTCAAGTCCCTCCAGGGGCACTTCGGTAAAAGTCCTGGTCAGAAGCCTTATTGTTCCTCGAATAAAGCGGCCTCTTAGCCTCGGCTGCCCACAACTGGGCGGCATCGACCCTCAATTCCGCGCTCCTTACCCACGGATTGCCCACCTTCCAGAAAATTCTCCGGGTGAGATGTCGGAATTCGGCGACTCACGACAGCGGAACGTGTGCTGATCAGATGATCGCGAAGGAACCTCCAGAGCATTGGGGTCGCGAGGTTTGCGGTGGCATCCCACGGCGGTGCAGTTCGGAGACCCACAATTTCCTCGCTGACGCGATGATCTTCTGATCGGTCTTCGAGAGCCGGATGATGTTCCCGATCAGGTCGAACACCTCGCCGATCATGGCCGGCAGCTTCTGAACTTCCACGGTCGATGCCCGATGAAGGACTTCAGCAGCAACCGCTGGGTCCACGCCGTCGAGTTTCAGGAGCGAGAGAATCTCGCAGGCATCCTTGTGGCCCTTCTCGGAGAAGTGTCGGTCGAGGAGGGCCGCCATCTTGGTGGCGATGTGCGCTTCGAGGCGCAGGAGTGTGCACTTCTCGAAAGAGACTTCGTCGGGATATTCGGCGAGCACTTCGACCTTCAGGCGGAGTTTGCCTCCGAGTTGGGATTCGTAGGGCAGGTAGATGTCGAGGTGCACGTCGTAGATCGTTGCGCGCAGATTTCGCACGTCATGATTGTTGCTGGGCGAGAGGTCGGTCATGAGCTGCTCGAGTTTATGGCGGCTCTCTTGCGAGGTGATGAGGTCAATGTCAAGGCTGATCTTGCCGCCAACGCGAACGAACATTGCCCACCCGCCGATCATGATCGACGGCTCGAGGTCGTGACCCGGGCGGTCCACGAGTGCGCGGATGACTCCATCGTTGCCTTCGCAGAGGCTGAGCACTGGCGCGCTGCTCCCAGTCGGCGTCGGTGAAGAGTTTTGCCTTCAGCCCGCGTGTGAACTCGGCGGCCTGCCCGCCGGGGCTCGCCCACAGGTCGGCGTAGGTCTGCGCGAGGCTGGCGTAGCCCGATCGCCAGGTCCGTGCCGCGACGGGGTCTTGGGTGAGCATGATGACCTCGTCGCCCGGAGGGAAGCCATCCTGGGCCAGACCGCGGGTTGTGTAGACGATTCGCCGGCCGAGATCAGCGACAGTGTTGCGGCCACCGAGGTAGTGCACCGCGGCAGTGCTGCCGCTCAGGGAGTAGTCGACCTAGGGTTCGTCGAGAAACTCCTGGGCTGCTGCCAGTGTGGTCGACACCATCGTGTCGTTACGCAGGTTGCGGTGCGCCGCAAGAGCTTCAAGAAGCTTCTCCGGCGAGACGACCGTGTAACCGCGGCGCGAATTCGCTCGCACAGCGCCGATATCGACGAGTCGCCCCAATGCCTGATGAGTCGTGGATGGCGCAACCGACGCAGCTTGAGCGATGTCGCCGATGCTAATCCAGTCGCGCTGACTGTCCAAGGCGGCATCCGCCAAAGCGCGCCAGACTATCTCTACTTTCTTCATTGCACCGTCGTCGCAGAGTTCATATAAACATGGAAGCGCGCATCCGTATTCATATGTACGGCGACCCGAAACCGACGACAAGTTGAAATAGTCAGCTCAGCAGAATTAAATAATGGGGGAGCTGTCAGTCGCAATAATCCAGCATTGACGGGGGATTTGAGCCCGTAACATTAATTGTCGGCACACACCGGCTAAAATAACTCTATGCAAGAGATCACGTATCCGGAGTTCGCATTCGACAGTGATCTCACTCGAGCCGTCATCGAACTGGAACGATCCCGAGCTGACCTGAATCTCGGTGGCACCCCGTCGGAATTCTACTTTCAGCTCAAAGATCTGTTCCAGCTGCTCACCAGCATCATGTCAGCACGGATCGAGGGCAACCGCACCTCCATTCTGGATGCCGTCGTCGGCGACTCCAACCGCCGTGCCTCCTCAAGATCGGGGCATTTCGACGAGGGCGTCCAAGAGATCCTGAATATTCAGGATGCGATCGATTTCATCGAAGCGAACGTCAGAACTTCGCCCATCAACCATGTATTCATGCGCGAGCTGCACCAACTCGTTGTTCAGGGACTTTCGAGGGAGGGCGACCGCACACCGGGTGCCTATCGTCTGGGCGAAGTGCGCATAGGTGAGTCGGCACATCAGCCACCGTGGCCGGCCGATGTGTTTGACGACATGACGCAATTGATCGAGTTCCTCAGCCAGGACGTTGAGCCGCAGATGCAGCTCCTTCAGACCGCAATTGTGCACCATCGCTTCTTGTGGATTCACCCGTTCGGAAACGGAAACGGAAGGGTATCGCGCCTAGTGACGTACGCGATGCTGGTGAAGCAGGGCTTCACTTCCGCATCGGACTACCGTGCGGTGAACCCCACTGCGGTGTTTGGTTCAGACCGTCAGGGTTACTACGACAACCTTGAGGCAGCGGATTCTCTGTCGAACGAGGGGATCGTCGCATGGTGCACCTATCTCCTGGCCGGGTTGAATGCCGACTTGACGAAACTGTCGCGCTTGAAGGATGCAGACTTCGTCAGCAAACAGATTCTCGTTCCCGCGATTGAGCGGCTGAGAGCTGCCGGGGGGCTCACCGCTGGGGAAGCGCGTGCGCTCGCGGTTGCCGCCAACAAAACGGTGATCAAGGCGGGCGACCTCAGCGATGCCCTTCCGGGATCTCCGGCGACCCGCAGCCAGGCGGTGCGCCGAACTCTCGATCGTCAATTGCTGAAACCCCTCACCGAAGGTGGTCGAAGCTATCAGCTGGTCTTCGCCCCGAACGACCTGACCGTGCACATCGTCACCCGGCTCGATGCGCTCGGGCTATTGCCAAGGATTCTTCGCGAAGACCCCGTTTAGGACGCACCTTCTGCCAAGCGTTTGCCCACAACTGTGGGCAGACGAGACAGATCCAGCGAGGCTGGGTTCACTCGAAACCCCCGAATTGCCAGATTTTTCAGCCATCGTTTCCGCTGTGAAACGAATGTGGCGGGGGTTCGAGTCCCTCGCTGCACTTCGGAAAAGTGTTGGTCAAAGGTGCTGTCCGGGTAAGACGGTTGTCTACGATATCGGTCGCGCACAATCGCGCAGCATTCGCCATGACCGCCGGCGGGATGGGATGGTCGCACGCGATCGCGTCCAGCCGGGGGCCGAAAAGACCTGGGGTCATCGTACGGTTGTACGGTACAGTCGTTCCATCTCCTCACAGCGTCGAAAGGAACCGCGGAATGGTTGACCCTCAAGAGAGCAGTCTCCGATTCAAGAAGAGCTCCCTTTTTTCAGGGCTCACTTGGGTCACCGAGAGCAGTCGATACCCGGGAAGCAACTCTGACATGCATTGGAATGCGTGGGCGGGCGATGGCACCTTGTACACGGTTGATGACGACGGCCAAAACTTCGGCAGTGAATGGAATTTCGCAAACTTCCTTCGCGTCGAAGGCACGCCCCCGAATCACGTGGTCACGCTGGTGTCCCAGTTTCCCGACCTGAAGAGGTCAGCGGATACCCGCATGACCCGCTATGTTGACGGCGCGCTGGCCGTCGGTGATCGACTCTTCGTTGCCGCCTACGACTACGATTTTGCTGCCCCGGGGTTCGATTTCGACACTGTCAATCTGATGTCACCTCACGGCGGCGTTGTTGCTCTGATGTATTCCGACGATGGTGGGAACACCTGGCTTGGCACCCCTGACGCCGAAGTAGGGCCCGACGACTACTTCTTAGGGCCGCGTTTCGCTGGTCTGGCCTTTGTGGCGTTCGGCCCTGGTTACGAGGGAGTCCCTGAGGCTCTTGGGGACTACGTCTACGCTCTCTCGAACGATATCAATTGGGAAACCGGCGACAACATCTTCCTCGCGCGTGCTCCCAAGGCGACCGTAGGCGACCGCTCCACCTGGGAATTCTTCGCATCCCACGGTGAGGGGGCGAGCTCGATCGAGAACCCCAGGTGGTCGTCACGAGAAGATGAGTCCCGACCGATCCTCCGAGATCCGGGCCGCATCGGGCATCCGACGATGACCTATAGCGCAGCGATCGGCCGTTTCATCCTCACCTACGGTACAGACTCGGTGCCCCACACGCTCAACACTCCGCACGATGTAGCCAAGAGTACTTGGGATAAACGCGCAGAGCTTCATGTGCTTGAAGGCCCAACGCCGTGGGGTCCCTGGGGTCTTGTCCATCATGACCCTGCGTGGGAGTACCCTCACACGCCGTACCTGCCGCAGGTGCCGACCAAGTGGCTGGACCCGGACGGGATGGGAGGCTGGATGATCTTCTCGGGCGACTGGGTCGTCGGCAACATGAAGGGCGAGTACTACGGCTTCATGACACGACGGTTTCGCTTGACCCCGATTGACACCTCAATCGATAGTGACGGGCAGCACTTGTGAGCGCCACCGGCGCCCTTCGCGTTGTGGTGTGGGGTGAGAATCGCCACGAGAAGGTCGATGCGAAGGTCGCGTCGATTTATCCCGACGGGATGCACGAAACTATTGCAGCTGGAATCCGGGACAACCTCGGCTCGAGTGCCCAAGTGACGACCGTGACTCTGGATGATCCGGAGCATGGACTCTCGCAGGAGCTTCTTGAATCGACCGATGTTCTGGTGTGGTGGGGTCACGCAGCCCACGCGGAGGTCGACGATCTGATTGTGGACAGGGTGCACGCTGCGGTGCTTGCCGGGATGGGGCTCGTCGTGCTCCATTCCGGGCACTGGTCCAAGATCTTTGTTCGGCTGATGGGTACCACCTGCACCCTCCGGTGGCGAAGCGAGCGCGACCGCGAACTGATCTGGACGGTGGCCCCGAGCCATCCGATTGCGGCCGGCGTGCCTCATCCCATCATCATCGACGAGCAGGAAATGTACGGGGAGTTCTTCGACATTCCCGAGCCGGAGGAACTGATCTTTCTGAGCACCTTCTCGGGTGGTGAGGTGTTTCGCAGCGGCTGCACATGGACGCGTGGACACGGCCGGATCTTTTACTTCAGTCCGGGGGACCAGGACTACCCGGTGTACCACCACGCTGACGTTCGCCGGGTGATTGCCAACGGAGTCGCTTGGGCAGAGCCTCAGTTGCCGAGCCGCAAGCGCCCCGTGTTGTTGAACTACGACACCGAGAACTTCTTTACGGGGTACGCCTACAAGGGACCGTTCCGCACCGAGTACACCGAATGACCTACTTTTCGCGGGTGCCCGAGACCGGCAGTCCCCTGAAACTCGTGCTCGTTGGCGCTGGAGCAATGGGTCGCGTGTGGTCGAACGTGATCTCGGCAGAACCTGCGGCACAGCTCGTCGGCATCATCGACCTCGATCCCACCCTTGCGAACGCGGCTGTCGACGAACTTGGACTCATGGATGTCGCGATCGGCTCAAGCGTCACTGATCTGGCCAGTGTCATCGAGGTCGATGCTGTCGTGAATGTCACCGTGCCGGGTGCTCACTACTCGGTGAACAGCGAGTCGTTGCGGCTGGGCCTTCCCGTGCTCTGTGAGAAACCCATCGTGCCGACGGTCGCTGAGGCGATCCAGCTTGCGGCACTCGCCGAAGCCACCGGACAACTTCTGATGACGAGTCAGTCACGGCGCTACTACCGCACCTTGTTCCAATTTGGCGAGACGGTTGCGCTTCTTGGCGATATCGGCATGCTCAGCACCGACTTCCACACCGGCCCACATTTCGGCGGGTTCAGGGATGAGATGGAGCATCCGCTGCTGCTCGATATGGCGATTCATGCCTTTGACGCCGCCCGTTTCGTGCTTGGCGCCGAACCGGTAAGCGTCTACTGCGATGCCTTCAATCCGTCGTGGAGCTGGTACCGCGGGGATGCCTGTGCCGTAGCGGTCTTTGAGATGACCGGTGGTGCCCGCTATGTCTTCACCGGCAGCTGGTGCAGCCAGGGTCTCAACACTTCGTGGAACGGCAGTTGGATTGCACGAGGCGCCCACGGGGCATCGTCGTGGGACGGGTCTGAGCGTCCTATTCTCGACTCGCCAGAAGCCTTGTATGTGGCCGACTCGGCCTCAGCACAGCCCGAGGAGATGGCCGGCTCGTTGCGGGAGTTCATCAACAGCCTCAGAACCGGGACCACACCGTACGGAAACATTCATTCCAATGTGTGGAGCCTTGCCATGGTGCAGTCGGCGGTCGAATCCGCCGAATCAGGCGTCAAGGTGGATGTCAGGGCGCTCGTCGAAGACGCGTATCTTGCTGCCCGCGCTACTAGTGCCGGTGACGTGCTGGCTCGGCTCACTTCGTGGCCCGGAGGCGCTCTCGGCCTCGAACTGACAGGCAGCACGGCCGAGTAGAGAAGCACTCGCGGCGGCCATGCAGTTGGGTGCGACGCCCGGAGTGGGCTACCTCCAGCAGGGACCGGCTGATCTCGCGCTGGCGGGCCGACCGCGATTTCTCGGCCCTTCCGGGCCGCGATGATCGCGGCGAGGCGAGATAGATGTGTTTCGTCGGCGAGCGCGGATCCAATGGCGACGACCTTGACACCGCATTCCAAGAAGTCCTTCGCGTTCGACGCGTCCATACCCCGGGTCGCCACGAACTTGATGCGAGGGAATGGCCCAAACATTGCGGTGGACCAGTCCGGTCCGATCACCGCCGCCCCCGCTTCGGCGGCCTGACGCACTCGCTCCAGGGAAGTGATCGTGCCAGCGCCGACGGATTTGCCGAGTCCGGTGCCCGCCGCGACGACGGCGCGCAATGCTTCGATGTCGCGATCGGACTGGATTGGCACTTCGACGCAGTCGATACCGAGGCCCCAGGCGATGCGGGCGATAGATACGCTACGTTCGATGCCGAATCCTCGCAGAATGGCCATGAGGGGATGTCCGTCGAAGAGTTGTGTGAATGACTCGTTTGAAGCCTGCGTCCTATTTGCTTCTCTCTTCCGAGATTGTGTGGCACGTCACGCGACATGGGAGGGGAGGTCAGCGGTTGACTGCAGAACGAGCACGGCACGCTCGGGTTCGCGGTTGAGGCGTTGTTCCGAACTGAGGCCGGGGAGGTGTGCGCTGACATATCCTGCCGCGAAAGCGTCGCCGGCACCGACGCCACCAGCTTTGACGATGACACGATGTGGTTCGCTAAGTGAAGTCCGAACATCGGTGGAATCCCGAGAACGCCACAGGCCCGGGCGGTGGTTGACATCGAAGATCAAGGCGGCTCCGGAGCGCTGGACCCGGTCGATTATCGCAGTCTCATTCGGAGCGCGCTTGAGCGTATCGGGCGTCATGGCTGCCGCTGCGGAACCCGAGCGCGGCAAGCTGCACGGCAACATTCGACTCTGCGCCACCGGCTTCGAGGCGGAAGAGTTTAGCTATTTCGAGTGCCTCCGCGACGAGAGGGGCAACCAGAACCATCGTCTCGCCAATGGTCAGAACTTCGGGGTGTGTCGTGCGCTGCATCTCATGCGATCTACATCGGCGGCAGGCGACTAGCGGGCACGGTGCCCACATACGTGAAAATAATCGTACGAAAGTGCGAATAGTTACTTTAGAGTGTGCTCATGGGTGGTCTAACGATGGACAAGCTGCTGATTCTGGGGGTCATCGCAATATTCATCCTCGGCCCGGACCGCCTGCCCCACTACGCACTTCAGCTGGGCCGGCTGGTCAAGCGGCTCAAGGGTCTCGTCGGTGAGGCCAAGGTGCGTGCTGTAGAGGAACTCGGCCCCGATTTTGACGTCGACTGGAAGAAACTCGATCCGAGTCAATACGACCCTCGGCGCATCATCCGCGAGGCCCTGCTCGAGGATGGCAACGACCCGATTGCGGAGGTCGTCGAAACACTCCGGCCTGCGCCGCCGCCGAAGATCACCGGACTCTCGCTCGGCGGCCAGGCGTTCAAGCCGGGCCACAAGCCTGATCCCCGCTGAACGCCCGGCGGCCGACCTCACGACTTGGGGGTGAGGGTGAATCGTCGGGTCATGAAGCCGTAGTAGTCGTCTTCACCTGTGTGGTTGACGTAGTCGCCGGAGAAGATCATCCAGCCGCCCGCGCCATCCGCATCCAACCACTTGCCGGGGATCTGGGGCAGGTACGGCGTGTGTGGGGTTTCCCAGGCATCATCGTGGTGAATCAGTCCCCACGGGCCCCATGGTGTTGGGCTTTCGAAGAGGAGCAGTTCGGTCCGCTTCACCCAGGTCGCCTCGGCAACCTCGCGGGGAGTGTTGAAGGTGTGGGGGACAGAGTCGGTGGAGTAACTGAGCAAGAACCGCCCTATGCCCGGGTTATAGGTCATGGTGGGATGGCCGATGCGGCCTGGGTCGCGAAGGATGGGGCGGGATTTGTTCTCATCCCCAGTCCAAATGGGTTCGTCAACTGGAAGAGCGCCTTCGCCCGGGGAGGCGAAGAACTCCCAGGTATTACGGTCGGCGACCGTGTCGCGAGGCACGCGGGCGAGAAAAATATGGTCGCCGGTCTCCCAGTTGCCGTCGTTGGAGAGGGCGTAGACGTAGTCTCCATGCTGTTGTGGGATCGACGTGGCGCCGGGCCCGAACTGTACGAACGCCAGACCGGCAAATCGCGGCCCGAGGAAGTACTCGTCCGGGCCAGCATCCTTTGACGGCACGTTCTGCCACGTCTTCCCGCGGTCGTCGGAGTACATGAGGCCAGCCACGCCGCCGTTCGGCGAGATCCAGTCGAGTTGGCCATGTCCCACCGGGAAGCTCGGCACGAGGTCGTCGTAGTCGTACGCGGCAACATAGATACGGTTGCCCACTGCGAGCGCGCCGTCGACATAGCGTCGACACTGGGGGTTCTCGGAGCGCACCAGCTCGGGGAACTGGCTCACAAGGCTCACGACATGATGCGGCGGCGCACCGTCCACGCGCAGCAGGTTGGCAAAGTTCCACGGGCTGCCGAAGTTCTGGCCGTCATCGTCGACGCTGAACAGCTCGTCATCCTCGGTCCACGCCAGCCAATGCATGTCCGACTTCGTGCCTTCATACTTGGCACTCTCGGTCACCCACTGAAGCCCACTGAAAAGCGCACTGCGCCGAAACCGGGGGTGCACAGCTTCACTGTTCGTCATCCGTTACCAATCTGTCATTGACGGTCGTCGGATTCTGACCCTATAGTACGAACGTACGACGACACAACGAAGCAATGGAGCCTGCCACATGCCAGTGAGCGACGACCCCCCGGTCGAGTCGAAGCCTCGCCGCCGCCGCAGCAGCTATTGGCTCGACGGGGACGACATCAACGGCTTCAATCACCGTGCGTGGCTCAAGCCGAACGGCTTTTCCGACGAAGCGCTCCTCAACCGCCCGATCATCGGCATCGCAAATACGTGGAGCGAACTCGTAGGTTGCAATGTGCACCTCCGCCAACTTGCCGACGCCGCTAAGCGTGGGGTGCTCCAGGCCGGCGGCCTGCCGCTGGAGTTCCCTGTACTTTCGCTCTCCGAAACGCTAATGAAGCCGAACGCGATGATGTATCGCCAGCTCGCGGCCATGGACGTTGAGTCGAGCATCCATGCCCACCCCCTTGACGCTGTCGTGCTGCTCGGCAGTTGCGACAAAACGACGCCAGCCTTACTGATGGGGGCTTCCAGCGCCAACGTGCCTGCGATACTCGTTACCGGTGGTCCCGCACTCGTGGGCAACTGGCAGGGCAAGGAAGCGGGCTCCGGCACCGACTTCTGGCGCGTCAGCTATGACGTTCGGGCGGGAAAGGTCAGTAAAGAGGAGTACCGCGAGTTCGAGTCATCCCTCTGCCGAAGCGTCGGCCATTGCATGGAGATGGCAACGGCGATGTCGATGGCGGTGGCCGGTGAGGCGCTGGGCATCGCGCTTCCGGACAATGCCGCCATTCCAGCCGTTGACTCCCGACGGCTGGTCCTCGCCGAACGATCCGGGCGTCGAGCGGTGGAACTCGCAGAGGCTGGTGTGCGTCCCCGCGACATCATGACCAAAGACGCGTTCCAGAACGCCATCCGGGTGATCATGGCAATCGGCGGGTCGACGAACGCGGTCATCCACTTGCTCGCTATCGCTGGCCGTCTCGGGGTGCCGCTATCCCTCGATGACTTCGCAGCGGAGAAGGGCATTCCGGTGCTCGCGAACCTGCGCCCCTCTGGTGAGCATCTGCTCGAACGGTTCTTCTACGCGGGTGGCGTACAGGCTCTCATGGCAGAGATGGCACCGCTACTCAACCGCGACTCTATGACGGTCAACGGCAAGACCATCGGGGAGAACCTCGAGGGTCGCCGGTCGCTCGACCATGAGGTTATCCGTCCGTCTTCCAACCCGATCAACCCGTGCGGCGCGATCGCCGTTCTCAAGGGCAACCTCGCGCCCGACGGTGCCGTGATGAAGCGAAGTGCGGCAGACCCGGAGCTCTTCACGCACTACGGCCCGGCGTTCGTCTTCGAGAACGTGTATGAACTGAACGAAAAACTGGACGACCCGGACCTTCCAATTACCTCCGAGCACATCATCGTGCTCAAGGGCGGCGGCCCAGTCGGCGCGCCCGGCCTGCCCGAATGGGGTCACATCCCGATTCCCGGCAAGTTGGTCGCCCAGGGTGTCAAAGACATGGTCCGCATCTCGGACTCGCGTATCTCGGGCGGATCGCACGGAGCGATGATCGTGCACGTGTCGCCTGAGGCCGCTATTGGCGGTCCGATCGCGGCCGTGCAAACCGGCGACATGATACGTCTCGACGTCGAGGCCGGTCTGCTTGAGGTTGAGATCAGCGATGAGGAGATCGCTCGACGCATTTCCGAGCGACCGCCGACCAAGCGTCACTACCGCCGGGGCTGGGGCGCAATCTATCTCGATCAGGTGCAGCAGACGCACCTCGGCGCCGACTTCGGGATTCTTCGCGCGATCGAGGGTGAAGAGCCACCAGACCTGCCGGACCTGCCGATCGGTCTCATCGAGGGGTGGGTACTCGGTGACTGAGACAGTACCCGCCGCCCTCAAGGACGCAACGAGCGCCCTGATTGCCGATGCTCTCGACGCGCTCGGCCTGCGCGACCAGACTGCCGATTCGAGGGTCAAGCCGCTGTACCCCAGTGCGAGGATCGTCGGAAGGGCCTATCCGGTAAGCGTCATCGAGGATCACGCCGAACCGGACGAACCATACACAGGCGAAATGGAAGCGCTCGCTTCGATGTCCCCTGGCGACGTCGGCGTTTACGCCGTTGACTCCGGCAGCCGCGCGGCTGCGTGGGGAGAGCTCTTCTCCTGCGGTGCGATCGGCCGCGGCGCAGTCGGCGTTGTCGTTGACGGTTGCATCCGTGACGCCCGCCAAATCGAGGAACTCGGGTTCCCCGTGTTTGCCTCGGACACCTCGCCGCTCGACACGAGGGCGCGAGCTCGGGTTGACGCCCACGGGTTCCCTTTGGAGTTCGCGGGCGTGCTCGTGCACAGGGGCGACCTCGTCGTCGCCGACCGCGACGGCATCATTTTCGTGCCAGCCGCCATGGTGCACGAGGTGGCCGAGCTCGTATCGAAGAAGAAGCCCCTCGAGCAGGGCGCCCGAGATGACCTGATCGCCGGGATGCACATCCACGACGTTTGGGAGAAGTACGGAGTGTTCTAGCCGATCGCCGTCTGACCGAGCCCCCCGCCCGCCCGGGCGGGTGCACCACCAAGAAACGCAACTTCGCATAACTCAAAGGAGAGAACTGATGAACGAATCTTCGAAGATCGCCTCGGCCTGGGAGGCGATCAACGCGCATGCGCTGCCCCGGCGGCGCTTCCTGCAGGTCGCTGGTGTGGCTGGCGCCGCTGCGACCCTCGCCGCCTGCACGCCCGAGGGCGGCACCGGCGGCCCGAGCGGGGTCCCTAACGTCGGTTCAAACGCAGACATCCCCGGCCCGCCCTGGCAGGGCGGTGTGCGCGGCGGTCGCGGAATTACCCTGTGGCCCGATACGACACTCACGTACGACCCCCCGCTCGCCTACGGCGTCGGCGACTACTACGGGCTCCAGAACTTCTTCCGCGGGCTGACGTTCTACGGTCCCAACGCCGAGCCGCAGCTCGACATCGCCAAGAGCCTGGACCTGTCGGACGACGGACTGACCTACACGTTCACCCTTCGCGACAACGTCACCTTCCATAACGGTCGCACGGTCATAGCGGAGGACTTCAAGTGGACCTTCGAGCGCTCGACATCGAGTGAGATCGGCTCGTGGGTGCAGGGGTTCTTGGCCTCGGTCGAGGGCCACGCGGAGTTCGTCGACGGGAGCGCGTCCGAGATCTCGGGCATCATCGCCGAGAATGACACGACCCTCGTCATGAAGCTGACCAAGCCCGATGTCACGATCCTCGGCGTGGTCGGCATCCCCCCGTTCTACGTGCTGCCGAGGGAGGAGGTAGAGCGCCTCGGCGACAAGTGGTTGGAGAACCCCATCGGCTCCGGGCCATTCAAGCTGAAGTCTTGGGACTCCGGCCAAAGCATCGTCATCGCGGAGCGCTACGAAGGCTATGTCTACGGCGACGACCTGCCCTACCTCGACGAGGTCGAGTATCGCTGGAACGTGTCAGCGGACATCGCCTACCTTTCGGTGGCGAAGAACGAGGCTGACCTCACCTTCCAAGTGCCGACGTCCGCTATTCCGCGGATCAAGCAAGACGCCGAGCAGTCGACGCGCTTCAAGGAGTGGAGTTCCTTCTCGCTCACCTACTGGCAGCTCGATCTTTCCAAGGCGCCGTTCGATGATATTCGAGTGCGCCAAGCGGTCAATTACGCCTTCGATAAGGAGGCCGCGGCCATATTCGGTTACGTGCCGAACGGTCACTTCTATCCGGAGGGCTTGCTCGGTTTCGACGCGAGTGCGCCGGTGTTTGGCTACGACCCCGAGAAGGCCAAGGCGTTGCTCGAGGAGGCCGGGGCAACCGATATCTCGTTCACGCTGCCAGTGGGCACCGAGACCGCCGGACTTTCGGTCGCGCAACTGCTCCAGCAGAACTTGAAGGATGTCGGAATCACGGTCGAACTCGAAACGGTAGCCATCAATATCTACGACATCGGTGCCGATCTTCCTAATCAGTACCGTATGTGGAACGTGGGCTGGGGAATGGGCCTGCCCGATCCGTCCGAGCTCTTCTCCTCGCTCATTCGCACGGATGCTCCGACGAACTTCAACGGATACTCCAACTCGAAGATCGATGAACTCGGTCTCGCAGCAGTATCCGAGGCTGATCGTGACAAGCGTCAGGGCATGTACGCGGAGATCGAGAAGCTCCTGCTCGAGGACGTGCCGTTACTGTTCTTCGGCACGTTCAACGCACCGTCGTTCACGTCGGCCTCGCTGGAGAACTTCTACTATGAGCCGATCCTCCGCACGTATTGGGACCGGTACTGGAAGAACGGGAGCTAGCAAAACTTGTCCGGGGCGGCGGCACTGGTTGCGCCCGCCGCCGCGATTACGCGGCGGCGGGGCGGTATGCAGGCACTGAGGGGACTCGCCCGTCCCGACTTTATTGTTGGCGCGGTCGTGGTCGCGTTCTGGGCGTTCTGTGCGCTGTTTCCGGAGGTCCTCACTTCGGCCGATCCCACTCGGATCACCAAAGAAGGGCTGAGCGTGCTCGGCGAACCGGTGCCGCCGGGCACACCCGGATTCCCGCTCGGGGCCGACGCCCTCGGCAGGGACTTCTTCTCGCGGATCGTGTACGGCGCTCAGGTTGCCATGATCATCGCGATCGTCCCTAACGCGCTAGCCCTTGCGCTGGCTACAGCAGTCGGGGTTATTGCGGGCGTCATGCGAGGCAAGGTTGAGTTCATCCTCATGCGCACCACCGAGGCGATCATGGTGCTGCCAGGCTTCCTGATCGCGCTGGCCGTTATCTCAACCTTCGGCTCATCGACCATCGTACTGATCCTCACCATCGTCGCATTCTCTTGGACTTATGCGGCGCGGGTGGTCTACGGAGAGACTCTGCGTTTGCGCGAGATGCTCTTCGTGGAGGCTGCTAGGTCGGTCGGGGCGGGTCGGTGGCGGATCGCCATCACCCATATCGTGCCGCAACTGAAGCCGCTGCTGATCGTGTACTTTACGATGAACGCCGCTTTCATGGTGTTGCTTGAGGCCGGGCTTGGGTTCCTCGGCTTCGGGGTGCAGCCGCCAACGCCATCGTGGGGCCTCATGCTCGCCGAATCCCGAGACCAGTTCTTCTACCCGTGGCTGATCATCACACCTGGTATCTGCCTCGCGACGCTGTGCGTCGGCTTCTATCTGGTCGGCCAAGGGATTCAGAACGCGGGCCGACCCCGCGAGAAGGCCGTCGTGCTATGAGCCCGCGCCTGCGCTACATACTCACCCGTCTGGCCGGTTTGGTGCTGACACTATTCGCCGTTTCCACCTTCACATTTCTGCTGACTTTCGCCGTGCCAACGGACCCCGCGCGCTCGATCGTCGGCCCAAAGGGCACTGCCGAGCAGATGCAACAGGTGCGCGATCAGCTGGGGTTGGACGACCCGATCATCCAGCAATACGGTCGCTACCTCGTGGCCGTCGGGACCGGCAACCTCGGATACTCGTACGCTCAGCGTCGTCCGGTGGTGGACATCATCAGCGAGCGGCTGCCATACACTGCGGCGCTCGCCGCCGGGGCGATCTCCTTCCAGATCCTGGTGGGCATACCTATCGGCCTTGCCGGGGCGGCTAGGGCTGGCGGTGCCATCGACCGGGCCAGCCTCGCCGGATCGCTACTGGTGATCGCGCTGCCGGGCTTCTGGGTTGGCTTGGTGCTGCTCTTCTTCTTCTCCTACACTTGGCCGGTGTTTCCTCTCGGCGGTGCCGGCTCGCCGCTCTCGCTTGTGCTGCCTTCCGTCACCCTCGGGCTCGCGGGAGCGGCATGGACCAGTCGAATCATGCGCACCGAGGCCTACCAGTTCTTGCGCAGTGATGTCGTCAAGGGCTTGCGGGCCAAGGGGATGTCACCGCGAAGGATTCTGCTCGTGCACACCCTTCGCGCCTCATCAGGCCCAGTCCTGACGATGCTTGCGATCGACCTCGGCTACTTCCTCGGCGGTGCTGTGCTCATCGAGTCGGTGTTCTCATGGCCGGGGATCGGCCTCACCGCGTTCCAGGCACTGCGTCAGAATGATACACCGCTGTTGATGGGTTGCGTGATCGCCGGCTCGATATTCATTCTGATTCTCAACTTCGCCGCGGATCTCATCCGAATGAAAGTAGACCCGCGTGTCAGAATCTGACGGTCTGGAGATCGCCGGCCTGCGGCTCACTCTGCACACTGACGGCGAGGATGATGTTGACCTCGTTGACGGGGTCGACCTTGCTCTAGCGCGCGGACAGCGGCTCGCCCTCGTTGGCGAGTCTGGTTCCGGCAAAAGCCTGACCGCGACTGCCCTCATGGGTCTTGTGGATTCCCCGCTCACCTACCGCGCAGACAGGATGACGCTTGACGGCGTCGATCTGCTTTCTCTCTCCCCGGCGAAGTGGCGCGACGTGCGGGGGCCACTCATAGCGCTGGTTCAACAGGACCCTCTCACAGCTCTCACCCCGGTGTTCTCGGTGGGGAGCCAGATCGTGGAGGCGCTGTGCACGAAGTCATTGACGAAAAAGCAACGGTGGGCGCAGGCGGTCGAACGGATGCGGGAGGTCGGCATTCCAGACGCCGAGTCCCGGTCGCATGACTACCCCCACCAGCTCTCCGGCGGGCTGCGGCAGCGGGTGGCCATCGCCATGGCACTGGCAAGCGAACCGGCGTTGATGATCGCTGATGAACCGACGACGGCACTCGACGTGACCGTTCAGTCACAGATTATGGAGCTGCTTAAGAGACTGTCGATCGAACGCGGCATGAGCGTCGTGTTCATCACGCACGACCTCGGGATCGTCCCTGGCTTCGCGCATGACCTTGCCGTAATGTACGCAGGGCGGATCGTCGAGTCCGGCGAAGCCGACGCGGTGCTGCAGGAGCCGAGGCATCCGTACACTGTCGCTCTGATCGCCTCGCAACCGGGCCTCGACCCTTCCAGCCCGAAGCGTAAACTGCCGACGATCGCCGGGTCACCACCGCTGCCGCGCTCGCGGCCGCCCGGGTGCGCGTTCGCGCCGCGTTGCCCGATCGCCATCGATGTCTGCCGGGTCGAGGCACCGCCGCTGCGGCTTGTGGCCGATCGAATGGTCGCCTGCCACCGCGCCGAGGAAACGCCCCAGCTACTTGGGCGGGGTGCCTGATGCTCAAAGTGACTGATCTGTTCCATGACTTCCCGACCCCGCGCGGGCCGCTCCACGCGGTGCGCGGCATCGATCTGAGGGTCGGCAAAGGCGAGACCCTGGCGATCGTCGGCGAGTCCGGCTCCGGCAAGTCCACGGCGGCGCGGGCTATCGCGCGACTCATCGAACCCACCGGCGGGAGCGTACTGCTCGACGGGGAGGACCTGCTGACAGCAAACTCGCGCGGGCTGTTCAAGCTTCGCCGGCGCATCCAGTTCGTATTCCAAGACCCGTACTCGTCGTTGGATCCACGCCGCACCGTTGGCCAAGCCGTGCGCGAGCCCCTCGATGTACACCGCGTCGGTTCCCGCCGGGACCGAGAGGCTCGCGTCGACCAACTCCTCAACATGGTCGGTCTCGAGCCCTCGTACCGTCATTCGTATCCTTCCGCGTTGTCGGGCGGCCAGCGTCAGAGAGTCGCGATTGCGCGCGCCTTGGCACTGGACCCGGAGTACCTCATCTGCGATGAGGCGGTGTCTGCGTTGGATGTCTCGATTCAGGCGCAGGTGCTCAACCTATTACGTGACCTGCAGGAGCGGCTCGGGGTCGCCTTCATCTTCATCACCCACGATCTTGCGGTGGTCAGCGAGATCGCCGACACGGTCGCGGTCATGTACCTCGGGCGGGTCGTTGAGACCGGCTCCCGCAGAGACGTGCTGAGCGACCCGCAGCACCCATACACGCAGGCGCTGCTTTCAGCTGCGCCGGGCTTGCGCGGCGCGAAAGAGCAGATCGTGCTGCAGGGAGAGTCGCCGTCGGCGCTGAACCCGCCCAGCGGTTGTGCATTCCGCCTCCGCTGCCCGCGTGCCCAAGAGAAGTGCTCGGTGGATGACCCGGCCCTCGCCCCGGCCGGCTCTCCCGCGCAACTGGCCGCCTGTCACTTCCCGGGCGAATTTACACGCGAGGAGCTCGCGGCATGGCGGTAGTGGATGTCGCCTTCGTCGGCTTCGGCTGGTTCGCCGAACTGCTCGCGACGCGGGTGTTTGATGATGTGCCCGAGCTCAGGGTGGTCGCAGTTGTGGAGCGGTCGGAACAGCGACGCCGCCGAGCCGAAGAACTCGGCCTCGTGGCGGCCGAGTCAATGGACGACTTACCCGCCGACTGCAAGGCCGTCATCATCCTGACCCCCCACGACACCCATCGAGAGCTCGTCGTCGCGGCAGCCGCACGCGGTCTGCACGTGTTCTGCGAGAAGGCCTTCGCCGTGACATCCGCCGACTGTCTAGTGATGATCAAGGCCTGCCGTGATGCTGATGTCGTGCTCAGCGTGGGTCACATGCAGAAGCTCTTCCCTACCCACGCGCGGGCGGTCGAGTTGGCCGCTAGCGGGAAGTACGGGCCGGTGCACGCTATGCAGGTGTCTGGGCTGCACTGGTGTCCAGTCATGCCCGGCTGGTGGCGCACCACCGAATCCTGCGGGGGTCTGCTGTACTGGACCGGCATCCACGATCTCGACACACTGCGCGCCATCACTCGGTCAGAGGTGGCGAGCGTCTATGCCGTCGCAGGCCCCAAGACCGAGGACTACACCGATTATGAGGACTCGATCGCGGTGACGATGCGCTACGAGAGCGGAGCCATCGCGACCATGCTGGTTGCCGAGCATGACCCCCTTCGCACGTTCGAGGAGTCCTTCCAGATCTCCGTGCTACTGGAGAAGGGGTCGATCCAGGTCGACCCCGCGACCGGCGAGGTGCGCCACGCGGCGCGCTCGGGGCTTGAGCGGCGATCCGAGCCGGTGACCGAATCGTTCGGCAGCTTCGAGGGTCTTGAGGAGCACGCCTACCGCGAAGAGTTTCAGGCGTTCGCCGGTGCCGTTCTCGATGGACGCAGGGATTACACGACCGCAGAGGACGGGTTGCGGTGTGTCGAGACGTTGGAAGCGATCTACCGGTCGCTTGAGACGGGGCGGGTCGAGGCGGTCACCGAACATCCCATTGGATCCGATTGACGCTAGAGTACTTCGACGCCGAACCATGGCTGGCGGTAGCGGATAGTCTCGGCGAGAGCCCCCGGTTCGATGTCGGCACTGGAATGGTGCATTGGGTCGACATCGATGCCGGCGTCCGGCGGACAGCCGCGATCGACGGCGCCATCTCCAGCGCCGAGGACTTCGGTGCGCCGCTCGGGGCACACGAGTTGGGAGCCCGCACTGACGCAGTCGCGGTCGGCGGCCAGTGGTGGGAAGTCGATCGGACTACCGGAGAGCGCAGACTAGTTGCATCGCTCAACGAGCCCGGTATGCGCTTCAACGACTCGGCGATCGACTCGCAGGGGCGGCTGTGGTCCGCGACGATGCGGGAAGACGAGGTCATGGAGGGGGAGCCGCTGGGCACCCTTCGGATGCTCGCCGACGGTGCGCTGGACACCCGGCTGGACGGATTGACAGCCGGTAATGGGATCGCGTGGTCGCCGAACGACAGGTTCATGTATCTCGTCAACTCCGGCCCAGACCAGATATTACGCATGGAGTTTGACGCCGACTCTGGTGAGATCGGCGCCCCGGACAGCTGGCTCGAACCGCGCGACGGCCACGTGGACGGCATCGCGAGCGACCTCGCCGGTGGACTGTGGGTCGCCATGTGGGGGGCGGGCGAGCTGCACCGCTACGACCGGGCCGGCAAGCACGTCGCGGTGGTGCGTGTGCCCACGAGCCAGGTGACGGCCGCGTGCTTCGCGGGCACGCATCTCCAGACGCTCGCCATTACGACGGCGGCTCGTGACATGGCGCCGGGCCACTTGGCCGGTACGGTGTTCCGAGTGGATGTGCCAATTCCGGGCCGACCAGCAACGCAGTGGAGGGGAAACTGATGGTGTTCATCAGGCAGGTTGGGAACGCGTGGGTGCTGGGTACCGACAACTCGCTCTACGCGATCGCGATCGGTGAGGACTCCCTGCCGGTGCAGCGCTACTGGGGGATGGCCCTGCCGGAGAGCGACTGGCCAGCAATGCTCGCTGAGATCACCCCGCGCTGGCGTACCAGTTCGTCGCGGCCTTCGGAGACCCAGGATGAGGTGCTCGTGGCGGGCGGGCTTCGATGGGGTGCCGTTGGCCTGCAGGTGGAGCTCGCCGACGGACGTCGCGAGCTCGAGCTCAGGCTCACGGGATCCAGAATCGAAGAGGCAGAGAGCGGGGCAACGCTCGTCTTGTCTCTCGAAGACATCGTTGCGCCCCTCGAACTGCGGCTGTGCTATCGACTTCGCGCCGGCCACGATGTCATCGAGCGGTGGTCCGAGCTCGAGTACCGTGCCGAGCCGGGGGAGCGCGCTCTTGTCTGCCGCTTCGACTCGGCCAACTGGCCGATGCCGGGGGAGGATGCCTACCGCATCTCCTCGGTGCACGGCCACTGGGGCGCGGAGAACCAGCTCGAGCGCCGGGACCTCCCCGTCGGTGAGCTGACCATGACTAGCCGCACTGGCACGACCGGTCATCACGCCAATCCGTGGGTAATGATCGATTCCGGCGACTCGACAGAGACTGACGGCCGGGTCTGGACGGTCGCACTGGCCTGGAGCGGCACCTGGCGGATAGTCGCGCAGCGCCGCCCAGAGGGCGGCGTATCGGTCACCGCGGGAGCCGGTCACGAAGGTGTGACACGGTCGATCGTTGCGGGAACGTCGATCATCACACCGCCGTCCTACGGTCTGTTCTGCTCTGCCGGGTTCGGCGCAACTTCGCGAGCTCTTCATCGATTCGCTGATCAGGTGCTCCGGCCGTCGCCCGGCCGTCCACAGCCGGTGCTGTACAACTCGTGGGAGGCAACCGGTTTCGACGTCAGCGAGCAGGGCCAAATGGCCCTCGCCGACCGCGCCGCTGAGCTTGGCGTCGAACTGTTTGTCGTTGACGACGGCTGGTTCGGTCAACGAACGGCGGATGCCGCGGGCCTCGGTGATTGGCATCCGAACCCGACCCGGTTCCCCGACGGCTTGCACGCCCTTGTCAAGCACGTGCGCAGTAAGTCGATGGGTTTTGGACTGTGGGTTGAGCCGGAGATGGTCAACCGCGAGAGCGACCTCTACACCGAGCATCCGGATTGGGTACTGCACTATCCGGAGCTGACCAGGCGGGAACTGCGCAACCAGCTTGTGCTGAACTTCGCGCGGGCGGACGTTCAAGAATGGGCCCTCGGCTGGCTGTCGGGACTTCTCCGAGAGTACGACTTGGACTACATCAAGTGGGACATGAACCGGCCGTTCTCGCAGGCGGGATGGCCGGCCAACACCGAAGACCCCGGCATCCTCTGGTTCGATCACACGCGGGCGGTCTACCGAATTATGGAGGAGTTGCGTGCAATCAAACCCGGGCTGCTCATCGAGTCATGCAGCGGCGGCGGGGGCCGGGTCGATTTCGGCATGATCGGCCGGGCCGACCTATTTTGGACCTCGGATAACACCGACGCACTCGACCGCCAGCGCATCCAGGATGGTTTCTCACAGGTGTATCCGGCGATAACAATGTCGAACTGGGTAACCGATTCCCCCAACCCGATCACGCGGCGCAGCATCCCGCTCACCTATCGGTTCCACGTCGCCATGGCGGGAATGTTGGGGATCGGCGGGAACCTCGCCAAATGGAGCAAGGAGGACCTCCAGGCCGCAGAGTCGTTCGTGACCGAGTACAAGAGCATCCGCGAGATCGTGCAGTTCGGAGAGCTGTATCGGCTCGGCGGTGAACCCGGCAGGGAACTCTCAGCGGTTCAGTTCGTGCACGGCGCTGAGGTCGTCATCATTGCGTACGAGCCGCGCCGCTCGCTCGCCCGCCACCGCGGGCTCTTCCGGTTGGCAGGCCTCGACCCGGCTTCACAGTACGTCGACGCTCGCAACGGTGAGCGTTTCAGCGGTCGCTGGCTCACCGAGCAGGGACTGGACCTGTGGCATGGGACCGGGCGAAACGAGCCGAGCGGCGGCCTGCGCTTCTCTCGCGATGACTATGCGAGCACGCTCATTAGGTTGCGGGCGCACGAGTCTGACGCCGAAGCAAATGTCGTCGCCAGTCGGCGAGTCTGAAGTTAGTTCGACGCGGCGGTTCGCCCAAGAAGATCCAGGTCGTCGCGCGTGCACTCCCGCTCGGCCGCTGTGTTTGCGGATACCATCGCGCTATTTCGCGGAGCCAGAGCCAGCCGCGGAGCCAGAGCCGGCCGAGGAGTCGGAGCCAGCCGAAGAGTCCGGCAAACCCTCGTCGTTCATTGTTTTCACTTCGGTCTTTAAGATTCGCATGGACTGGCCGACGCTTCGAGCGAGGGCGGGCAGTTTTGGGGCACCGAACAACAGCAGAATGATGGCGAGAACGATGACCAGATGCCATCCCGTGAGGTTTCCGATCATGGGATACGTCCTTCTCCTATTGATTCGACTGAGGCGACAAGTCTACCAAATAATCGTACGAAAGTGCGAATATTATCGAAGCTTCGACACGGAGGCTCCGGCATCTGCCGAAGGGGGCTAAAGTCGACGCTGACGCGAGTGAGAAGTTAGGGTGGCAGCACAGTGAAAACCGCAACACCGACATCCCCGATTCGTCAGCGTCACGCACCCGAGGTCCGACGCGCGCTTATTATCCGGGCCGCACAAGACATCATTGCCGAGCAGGGGTATCCCGCTGCGTCTGCCCGCACGGTGGCTGCCCGGTGTGGCATTTCTCCCGGAACCCTCACCTACCACTTCCCCAGCGTGGATGCGCTCCTGGTCGCCGCGCTGCGCGACGCATCAGCCGACTACACCGGCACGGCGATCGCTATGTCGCGATCGTTGCTCGGGGCGCGCGACCAGTTGATGAGCCTGATCGATGCGGCCCTTCCTTCGACTCCCGACTCACTGCGAAACTGGCGGTTATGGATGGAGTACTGGGCGCGCGCATCGCATTTCGCCGAGCTTGCTTATGTGCATTCGGAACGTTACGCGGAGTGGCGCTCCACATTCGAGCAGATCATCTCCAGAGGGGTGGCGAGCGGAGAGTTTCGCACGGTCGACGCGCCGAACACGGCGTTGCTCATCGTTGCCCTCCTCGACGGTCTCGGGTTGCAGGCAGTGATCGGGGATTCGACCGTTACCGTCAGCAAGGCTCGCGCTATTCTCAACGACTATGTCGGATCGCTGCGGTCGTAGAACGAATTTGGGCTCACCCGCCGGTGTCTGCGATCACGTTCTGGGTCTGAGTACCGAGGCCCGTAATTGCGAGAGTCATGATCTCGCCGCCGTGCAAGTAGGTCGGTGGATTCTGACCTAAACCGACACCCGGTGGCGTGCCCGTGTTGATGAGGTCGCCAGGCTCGAGCGCCATGAACTGGCTCAGGTAGTGAACGATGAAGCTCGGGCTGAAGATCATGGTGGAGGTGGAACCGTCTTGGCGACGTTTGCCGTCAACGTCGAGAGTCATGTGGAGCTCGAGTACGTTTTCGATTTCATCCGGCGTGACGAGGTACGGCCCGGCAGGGTTGAACGTCGGGGCCGACTTGCCCTTCGACCATTGGCCGCTCCGCTCGATTTGCCACGCACGCTCGCTCACATCGTTGACAAGCACATAGCCTGCGATGGATGCCGCAGCCTCGACTTCATCGACAAGGTACGAGCTGTGGCGGCCGATGACAATCCCCAGCTCCACCTCCCAGTCGGTCTTTTCTGAACCGCGCGGGATGAGCACATCATCGTTCGGGCCGATGAGGGTGTTCGGTGACTTGGTGAACAGGATTGGCTCGGCGGGAACAGCCTGCCCGGTCTCGGCGGCATGGTCACTGTAGTTCAGACCGATGCAGAGGATTTGATGTGGTCGGGCGATCGGAGCACCGAAGCGACGGCCGTCGAGCGGCTCGCCGGTGCGCGCGGCAATGATTGCGGGAAGCGTCGCAATGGCGCCTGAGGCGAAGAACGCCTCGTTGAAGTCTTCGACGACATCAGAGAGGTCGACGAACGTGTCGTCACTCAGGAGGGCGCCGGGGGTCTCGGAGCCTGCGGGTCCCACTCGTACGAGTCTCATTACTTATCACTTTCCGGCACAAGCCAGTCGGGGGCGATCATACTGCCAGGCCAACAGAGAAGAAGTACTCCTCTCCCGCCAAGCTTGTCATTGGGCGCGCAGCCTCAGTTCCTGCATGCCCCCATCGACGGCAATCGACGTACCGGTGGTGGAGCCGGAGCGCGGGCTTGCGAGGTAGGCGACGGCACCAGCGATTTCGTCGGGTGTCACCAGCCGTCCGTGAGGCTGGCGCGCTTCGAGCGCTTTACGCTCGGCCGCCGGGTCTGCGGCGCCGGAAAGCAGCCCGTTGATCCAGGGCGTGTCCGCAGTGCCAGGGTTAACAGCGTTGAACCGGATTCCCTCTCTTAAGTGATCCGCAGCCATGGCCCGGGTCATGGACAGCACGGCGCCTTTGGTCGCGGTGTACAAAACCCGCTGTGGCACTCCCGCGGTCGCGACGACGGAAGACAGGTTCACGACCGATGCGGACGGCGACAGGCGCAGGTGGGGTAGCGCCGCGCGCGTGACGCGAACCATGCCTACTACGTTGATGTCCCAGACGCGGTGCCACTCGTCGTCCGAGTTGGCAGCCACGTCACCCTGGGCTCCAATGCCCGCGTTGTTGACGACGATATCGATGCGACCGTACTTTTCCACCACTGAGGCGATCGCCGCGACCACTGAGCCATTGTCCGAGACATCGGTCACGACGGCAAACTGCTTGACTCGGTCAGCGTCGAGGTCCAGCACCGCGACCTTCGCTCCGCTCTCGCTGAGGTGATGGGCAACGGCGGCACCAATGCCGGATGCCCCGCCCGTAACTATGGCGATCAGGCCGTCTAGTTCACTCATTCGCGTGTTCACTTCCGATTGGAGAGGCGGCCCGATCGAGTACCTCCATCCACGGTGATCCTTTTTCCATCTATTGGAATGGCGAGCTACTATAGGGAATTATGGCACGAACCGGGGTCGAACGCGAAGACAATCGTCTCGTCGGCGCCGACCGCGTCCTCGCCGTTCTCGTCGAGCTTGCTCGGCATCCGGACGGTGCGTCCCTCGAAGAACTTGCCCGCATCCTCGACAGCTCTAAGCCCACAGTGCACCGGGCGCTGGCCTCCCTGCGGAAGGCGTCACTCGCTGAGCAGACAAGTCGGGGTGTGTATGCGTTGGGGGACGAATTCTTCCGTCTGGCTTTCGCGAACTACGGTTCGCGACCCGAGACGCTGAAACTCGAACCCCTCATGCGCTTGCTGTCAGACGAGTACGGGGAAACCGTTCACTACGCAATCCTCGACGGCAGGGAGATCGTCTACCGGGCGAAAGTCGACCCTCCACATGGAGCCATCACGCTGACGTCAGCGGTGGGAGGCCGGAACCCGGTTTATCGCACCGCGGTAGGCAAGTTACTTCTCAGCCAAACGGTCACCACCAAAGCGGAGCTCGCCGCGTGGCTCGGCGGCGAGGCACTTGTGCAAAAGACGGATTTCACCATCACGGACCCAAGTGCGCTGCTCGCCGAACTGGTATCGACACGGGCGCGCGGATACGGCGTCGACGATCAGGAAAATGAGCTCGGCATCAACTGCATTGCGGTGCCGGTCCACATCGATCCTTCGAGGGCACCCATCGGGGCAATTAGCGTGAGCGCGCTTCAATTCAGGTACCCGCTTGACCGCTTATTGGCGACCATCCCCGCTCTCCGAGCCCGCGTAGCAGCGGCAACCCTCAACTGAGTGTTGCGGCCCCGCAATACCCGGCCGGACGAGCGGAGGTCTTCACCGAGCCCTGTGCTGTTTCAGGACTATCGAGCGGGCCTACGCCAAGCACTACAGCTCAGACGCCGCCCGGGCCGATACTAACCAGGCATGGGTACACCACTACAATCAGCACCGACCCCACACCGGCATCGACGGCAAGTCATCCATCGACCCGGCTACAACGTCCGCGGGGAGAACACCTAGTTAGGGCGGCACAGTGGGCGCGGCCGGGGCATGTGAGGCACCGCGGGCTCTGCGTGCGCAGTGGGCACTGCGGGCATTGCTGGAACTGTTGGCACTGCGGGTGGTGAGGGCGAACTACGCTGGCACTGAGAAGCGCGTGCGGTAGCTCTGCACGGCGCTGCGCATGCCGATGCCACACACGCCGACGAGCTCGTCGCCGCGAAAGTACTCCACGACGCACTCGTCGTCAACGGTGCCCTCGACGAGCTCGCTGCGGTCAGCCAAATAAGTCATGCCGAAGGCGAGAAGGTGCGCGTCGTATTGGTCACTCCAAAACGAGGGCAACGGTGCAAATGGGGCTTCGATGACCGTGGCGGCGGCCGCGGCGTCGTGGGCGTCGTCGTCGGAGTAGTCGCCCAGCATCGCGGCGATCACGGCACCGGCGCGCTTGCCCGTTTCGGTGGGCAAGTTCCAGTGTTCGACGCGCCGCGCAACCTCGTCGAACATCGGATTCGGGTAGCGAGCCACGTCACCCACGGCCAGCACGTCGGGCACAACCTCGCTCGCGACGGTGATCGCCTGCATGGCTCCGTTGACGAGCACCCCGTTCTCAATGTCGAGCCCTGAGTTGGCCAGCCACTCGGTGTTCGGGTCTGACCCGACGGCGACCACAAGCGCGTCGCACTCGAGCATGACGCCGCTCGTCAGAATCACTCGCTCGACCGTCGTCTCGCCGACCAACCCAAAGAGTGACTCGCCACAGAAGAACCGCACGCCGTGTGCTTCGTGGCGACGCCGCACTTCTGCGCCCAAGTGCGTGCCGAGGGCGCGCTCCAACGGAATGCTGCTCTGTGTCACGATCGAGACGTTCGCACCGTTCTTTGCTGCTGTCGCGGCGATCTCGCAGCCGACGAACCCTGAGCCAAGAATCACGATGTTGGCGCCCGGCCGCAGCACCTCGCGCAACCCCACCGCGTCGTCGACCGTGCGCAGCACGTGAATGCCGCCGAGCCCATGGGAATCGATTGGCAGTGGCTTGGGTCGCAACCCGGTCGCGATCACGACCGCGCGGTACGGATGCTCAACCCCGGCATCGTCGGTGACCACGCGCCGATGAACATCGAGGGCGACGGCCGCTCGACCGAGCACCCAGGTCACGCCGGTCTCGAGCGCGGAGCGGATGGGAAACGCCACGTCGGCGTGCCCCTGCCCCGCGGTCTGCAGCAACTCTTTTGACAGCGGCGGCCGGTTGTAGGGCGCGTGCGCTTCGGCTCCGAGAAAAGTGATCGGCCCCGCGTAGCCAGCCCGCCGCGCGGACTCTGCGGTGCGAAGGCCCCCTATCGAGGCTCCGATGATGAGGAGTCCAGCATCCTCAGCCATCGAGAATCAGACCTTGGTGATGAGGATCGCCTGCATGGGGCAGACGTCGGCGGCCGCCTCGAGGTCGGCAAGCATCTCGTCGGGCGCTTCGGCCTGGTATTCGAGTCGGTCGTCGGCGTTCAGAACGAACACCTCGGGGGCCTCGAACACGCACTGGCCGTAGTGCTGGCACTTGTTCATGTCAACATCGATCTTGATCATGCGTTGTCTTTCTCTTCGATGCGGGAGGGGTACAGATCTTTCGAGGGGGTGCGGATGCCGCGGTACTCCCAGTCGCCGCCGAGCGCGGTCGAGACGACCTCTTCACTGGATGTCGGCTGAGCGCCCACGTCGGTGCGGATCGGGGTGGGGCCTTCGACGATCGTGTTGGTGAGCATCCCGAGGCCTTCGACCTCGACGTCGACTACGTCGCCGGGTTGCACCGGCCGCGAGTTCGCCGGGGTGCCCGAGTAGATCATGTCGCCCGGCACCAGTGTGATCGTGCGGGCGAGGTCGGCCACCAGGTAGTGCATGTCCCACTCCATCGTGTCGGTGGAGTCTTCTTGCACGACGACGCCGTTGACGAGAGTGCGAATCGTTTTGCCGCGAAAGTCCCAGTCGGTGACGAGCCCGGGTCCGACGGGTGCGAGCGTGTCGCTGCCTTTGACGCGCAGCATTGAGCCAGCATCCGTGTCGCGAAAGTCGTGCAGCCCGTAGTCGTTGCCCACGCTGTACCCGGCGATGTAGTCGCCCGCCTCGGCCGGCGACACATTGCGGCACGTTCGCCCGATGACGATGACGATCTCGCCTTCGTAGTTGAGCCACTGGCAGCCCGCCGGCCGAACGACAGCGCCGCGATGACTATTGAGGGCCGTGATCGGCTTGTGAAAGTAGGTCGGCGCGGGCGGCAGCTTGGTCATGAATTCGTCGCTGCGGCTCGGGTAGTTCAGGTGCACGGCGAGGATCTTCGTCGGCTCGCTGGGTGGCAAGTGCACGGCCTCGTCAACGCCGATCGTTCGGCCATCGGATGCCCGCAGCTCGTCACCGTGCCGCACCACCTGCACGGCTGAGCCGTCGAGCAGAATGCGCCGGTACTCGGTCATGCCGCGTTTACCGTGGCAGCGTCGGGGGCGGTGGTGTACTCGACCGGAGCGTCCTCGCGTGAGCGAACGAAATCTTTCGGCAGCGGAAAACCGCTTTCCGGCTCGGGAAAGTAGACGTGAACCTGGCCGGTGCCGATCGAGTTCTCATATTCGGAGTACATAACGCCGCGAGCGGTGTTGGCTTCTTCGCCGGTGGCGCCGGCCATTTGTAACCAGTGGCTGAAGTTGGCTTCAGGCTTGACCTTTTTGAACTCAGACATGGTATCGAGGATGCGCTTGTGGTCGCCCTGCTTCATCCACTCGATGCGCTCGAGGTCGGCCTCGCGCGCCTCGGCGCTGAAAATGTGCGACGGGTCACTTGCCTCATGCTTCCGCAACTCGCGCAGCTTGTGGAAGGTGTGTGAGAGAGCACCCGAAGCCAGCAACAGCACCTTACGGTCGCCGTCCCGAATAGCCTCACCCAATGCTCGGCCCGCGCGCACAAAGTCTTCGCTCGTCGCCGTCTGGCAGACCGAGAGACTCACCCATCGCTTATCGAGACCACGGCCAAGGTAGTGCCACAGGTTCACGGTCGCGTAGAAGATCGGCAGGTGTGGGTCGCTGATGGGAGTCACCCAGGTGCCGTTCTTCTCGTCGTAGTTGGCCACGGCGTTTGCGAGTTCGGGGTCGCCTTTGAAGGCATACGGAATTTGCGACATCCCGCGCGGTAGCTCTTCGCTCGTGAACAGGCCACTGCGTTCGGCCTGCGCGCTGATGACGAACTCGACGGTCGTCGCCCAGTGCGAGTCGAGTACGACGACGGTGTCGTAGTCGAGGGTTTCCATCACTTCGGCGCGAAAGCGCTTGAGCCCCGGAACAAGGCTGATCTCTTTGCCCTCGTTCATGTCGTACCGCACGTCTTGCGGCAACATGATGGTGGGTACGTGCGCGAGCATCGCGGCCCCGACTACCTTGCCCATGAGTTACTC
>Ga0163151_10002114_pt1 | contig 31707 bp, 29 predicted proteins | sample OliLakLV19MP5IB2_FD_145596 | JGI IMG/M metagenome (GOLD analysis project Ga0163151, IMG submission 145596) | Freshwater microbial mat bacterial communities from Lake Vanda, McMurdo Dry Valleys, Antarctica - Oligotrophic Lake LV.19.MP5.IB-2 | ecosystem: Environmental > Aquatic > Freshwater >... | reverse complement strand
CAATACATAGGAATTTTCTTTTTATAGGGTTGTAGAGTATCATAAAACAATCGATCATTTTGTGTTACTAAGCTTTTTTTATAACCTGCTTCGTATCCTGCAAATTCGATCCACGATTTTTTTGTTGAATCTAGTTTCCAATGTAGTCCAAAATATTTTGATGTTTCGGTAAAATAGGTCGATTGATTTTTAATAGCTTTCAATTCATCTCCGTTTTGATGAATAAATATGGAGGCGAATTTTAGAAACTCTAATGTAGACTCAACTCTTTTGGGATACGGCTTTAGCATATGTGTTTCAAGAACAAAACCCGGAACATTGAATAATGCAGCGTATCCAGTGCTGTATCTTGGTGAATCGTAAAATGCAGCAAGTCCGCTATCCGGTATTTCTTCAATGTGGTTTATATAAGGACTTACCATCCATCCTTTTAAATTCATGTGTTTTTCGGCCGAAGGAAGAATTTCATTGTATAAATAATTACTCATTCTTGCTTCCAGTTTATTTTTCTGGGTAGTGAGTAATGTAAAAGTATATTGATAATCCGCACCGTTACTTACGTGGGTATCAATAAAAAGATCAGGTTGAAGCCATTGAAATATCTGTACAAAACTTTCTGAATTTTTTGCATCCATTTTTATAAAATCTCTGTTGAGATCTAAGTTTTTCGAATTGCCTCTAAAACCATATTGCTCTGGACCATCCTGATTCGCTCTGCTGCAGCAGTTCCTGTTGAGTGATCCATCTATATTATAAACAGGAATAATGCAAATACATGTGTTTTTTAATAGGGAATCGTTTTGTGATAAGATCCATTCGCTTAATAAAAGCGAAGCATCTATTCCATCTGGTTCTCCCGGATGAATTCCATTCATGATCAACAAAATAGGGACAGATTTTTTTTCAATCACATCCCTTTTGAAGTTTTTACCTCCATACATCACGAATAAGTGGAGGGGCCTTCCAACATCAGTAAACCCCTTTTTCAGGAGGGTAGCCTGCTTGTATTTTTCATCCAATAACTGGTAATATTGTATGGTCTCTTCATACGTAAATGACTTATTTTGTTTGTATTGCAGGGGAACGATCTGGGCAGTTACCTGTGAATAAAGGTTGAAAACTAATATAAGGCTCAGGAATAAATTCCTTAATTTTGCAGCAATCATTTGTATTATAACTATTATGGAAATTAAAGGCAAGTTACAAATAATATTACCCGTTACAGAGGGAACCAGCAAAAACGGTACTTGGAAAAAACAGGAATTTGTTGTTGAAACCAATGAAGGTAAATTTCCTAAACAAATTCATATGAATGTTTGGGGTGCTGATAAGGTTGACGAATTTAAAAGATATAAGATAGGAGATATCCTTACTTTTTCATTAGACATTAGCAGCCGTGAGTACAATGGCCGTTGGTACTCTGATATTCGTGCTTGGAAAATTCAAGCCGGAGGAGGTACTTCTACTGGTGGTGGAGAGAGCAACGACTATGTTCCTTTTGCTGATAAAGAACCTGGAATTAGTGTTGATAATGGAATCAACTCGGCTAACAATAACTGGGAGGGAGATCTTCCATTCTAGAACTGACATGATTTTTCAAGGTCTAAACGGTTATGTTTAAAAGAATCTTTAAACGAAATTCCCATAACTGGTTGTTCAAACAATTGGCTGGCTTTGGAAGAGCACTCAACCGATTTTATGAAAATAGAAATCATGACATCAGATCTAACGGTGAGCTTACCGTTATAAAGAAAATTTCAATGCTCAATCCTAGTTTAATTGTTGATGCCGGTGCAAACATAGGTTTGTACTCACATCTTCTTCTTCAATACATAGGCGATGCAAAATTATACGCTTTCGAGCCTGTTCGTGATACATTTCAAAAGTTACAGAAAAAAATTGCGTCTAGTGAACGTGTCATTCTAGTTAATAAAGGATTGTACAGCGAAAACAAACTAAAGGAAATTAACCTTTTCGAATCAAATACACATTCCAGCATTTATTCTCTAGAAGCTTTGCAAAAATCAAGTACGACAAAAATTTCCGTTGAATTGGTGAGTGGAGATTCTTTCTTTTCCGAAAGCAATGATCAGTATATTGACTTTCTAAAACTGGATATTGAAGGGGCGGAGTACGATGCTTTACTAGGATTTAAAAAAATGATTGCCCAAGGAAATATTAGGGCCATACAATTTGAATATGGTTATATAAATATTAGGACCAAGCATTTGCTCATTGATTTCTATCGTTTTTTCGATGAAAATGGTTATATCGTTGGAAAAATTTTTCCAAAGACCGTTGAATTTAGACCTTACGAATTTAAATATGAGGATTTTATTGGACCCAATTATTTGGCGGTTAAAAAATCCGACACGGAATTGATTGAGTTGCTTTCAAGAAAATAAATATTGAACCTTATTTATATTTTCTTCTTCGAAAAATAGAATAGAAAAGCACAACGAATAAACACCCTGCTATCCACAAACCTGTTACTGAAAAATAATTCAAACCGCAACTGCTCATCAGTTCATCAGGAAATTTTACGGTAGCCATAATTGAGCTGGAAATGAGTAATGCCACTATTATAAAAGTTTTTGCTAAACGATTGGTTAAGCTATCCAGTTTTTTTAATAGATATCCATAACCTTGATGTTCAACTTCCAAACGCATTTTGCCTTTGCGAATCGACTGCATGATTTGTTTAATCTCATACGGAAATGAAGTAACCAAAGATGAAACCGTATTAAAACGAGCATTTAAATCGTAATAAATATTCTTCGGTTTCAATCTTTCCTGCATCACTTTTTTGCCCCACGGCTTAATAAAATCATAGGTGCGGAATGAAGGATGCATAATCTTACCGATTCCCTCAAGAATAGCTAAGGCACGGAAAATTATATAGATATCACCAGGAACTTTCAATTGATATTCCAACATAATTTTTTGCAAACGGGTAATCATGTCAGCAATGCTGGCTTCGCTTACATCCAAACTAGAGTAATCTAAAATGAGTTCCTGAATATCATATTCAAAAGCCCTTGCATCGGTAATATTTTCTTCAATAGCAAGTTTACGTAACGCCTCTGCAGCAGCCCTTGCATCCTGTTGTGCAATCGAAATAAATACCATCGAGAAATTGTATTTATCCCTTCGCATCAGATGACCTACCATTCCAAAATCAATCAGAACTATTTTTCCTTTGCTATTTACCAGTACATTTCCCGGATGAGGATCAGCATGAAAAGAACCTTGTTCAAAGATCATCTCAAGATAAATTCCCATTCCTTTTTCAACAAGTTTCTCCGGGTTCAATCCCCATTCACGTAATTGCTCTACGTTAGTAATTTTGCATCCCTCCGCAAATTCCATGGTAAGCATGCGTCTGCTTGAAAACTGTTTGTAAACCTTTGGAATATACAATTCAGTATTATGAGCATACATTGCTTTAAACTTCTGAAGATTCCTTGCCTCGTTTCCATAGTCCAATTCACGGGTCATGCTTCGTTCAAAAACCCGTACAACATCTCCTGCATTTAATACACCCTGTTTTCTTAAATATCTATCGGCTCTGCGAACAATATCCGCAAGAATTGTAAGGTCACGTTCAATCGATTCTTGTGCATCGGGTCTTTGTACTTTTACAACTACTTTTTCTCCTGAATGCAATTTAGCCATGTGTACCTGACCAATTGATGCAGATGCCAAAGGCTCCGGTTTAAATTCTGCAAAAATATTTTCCAGCTCTTCACCGCTATCCTCTTTAATAATTCTACGAACCTCCTCATAACTAAAAGGAGGAACGTTATCCTGTAATTTTTCAAATTCTTTTATGAGAGGTTCCGGTAACATATCCGGACGGTTACTCATAATCTGCGCAAGCTTAACGAATGTTGGACCTAACTCTTCTACCACCATTCTTATTCTTTCCCATCTGGTAGATTCAAATACGGGTTTTTCGTTACGATTCCAGTTAATCCTGCGGTTCTCACTAACAAAATTACGCAACGTTGAGTTTACGACAATATCCTCAAAACCATACTTAATAAGAATGGAAATGATTTCCCTAACACGGCCTATATTGCGAAATGTTTGTTTGAGCATGACTGGTTGGGCCCCCAAATTCTTATTTGGAGAAGGCAAAAATACCAAAATCTATGAGAGAATAAGGAAGGTATGTTTAAAAAACGTTATGCAATGCAGGGGATTTCCTAAACGCAGAGGTCACAGAGGCTTTACATAGAGGACACAGAGGATCATTTCTTGATGTCCTCTGTATGTTCTTTTCTCGGAGCACTCTGTGGTTAAAAAATTCACTTTTCAATAAAAAATCGGATGGATTACTCCACCCGAATTTACACTTGGTTATATAAAAAACTTATGATTAAGCTTTAGCAGTCGCTTTTTTCTTGCTACCCTTTGGTTTTGTTTTTTAATTTAGCAGACAATTCGTGGAATTTTGCTTCTGCTTCTTCTCTTTTGGCTTTAGCTTTTACCAAAAACTCATCTACCATTTTCTTTCCATCTTCTGAATTTATTTTCCCCTTTTTTACTAAATCGTTTACAGATGATTCAAATTTTTCTGATGCAGATGACATTAAATCAACTCCTGCGTGTAAGAAATTTTTTACTGCGTTGTCAAGTTCCATAATTTGTAATTTTTAAAGTTTATATAAATTGTTTTGTTCATTTTTACATGAACCCCTCTTTCAAATTCTATGCACTAAATTGGTTTGTCATGTTATAAATTTCACTTTCAAGTTTAAAGCATTGATAGTCAATAAACTAAATTTTCACTTATAAGTGAATCAGATAACTGGCATTGCTGTCAAATATCTGCCATTGCTGACATTTAGTCTTTATTTGACAGAGAATTTAACTTTAAAGTAAAATACGGCATATATATAGGTGTGTTTAGTACCTTTGGTCTATAATTCGCAGTAATCTCCGCATGAAAAAGAATCTTTTTAAAGGCAATATCCTCAAGAATTTGTTTGAAGAAATGAAGGAAATAGAGCGGGTGCAGGTTGAAACTAAGTTTAATCTTGCCAATGCATTAGAGGGTTTGCTTAAGAATAAAGGAATTTCAAAATCTGAATTTGCTGCGAAAATGGGGAAATCCCCGTCAGAAATAAGTAAGTGGATGAGTGGTAAACATAATTTTACCATCGATACTTTAATGGAGATTGCCCATGCCTTAAAAGTGGATATGACCGAATTACTCAAATTCAGGCCAGAGCCTCTTATCAAAACCAAAGTTACCCTTCATCGCAAGACTAAGAACGATGATGATAAAAACGATGGCCTCGATGATTTTGAATACGTAGAGGGGTAAATTGCCAATTTTTTTTAGCGGCTGTATCGGGCTGTCAGCTTTACAAGGTATCGCTGCCATCCCTGCCGCGTTTACGCTAAAATATTCAAGTCTAGTAAAAATTATTATCTTTGCACTATCAAGGTCCTGTGGCCGAGCGGCTAGGCAAGGCTCTGCAAAAGCTTCCACAGCGGTTCGAATCCGCTCGGGACCTCCGAGATATCAAAAAAGTCAGCTATAAGCTGACTTTTTTTGTTTAAGGAAATAAATGGAACCTATTGCAAATTATTTCCTTAAACAAAAAAAGTGAAACATCATGTTTCTATTTTTTTGATCTTCAACCTTGCACACCCAATTCGTAGCACCAAGTAATCCCTACAACTTAACCAATTTGATAGTCCTTGCTTGATAGCCTATTCTTAATGTTATAAAATAAATACCGGGAATGAGGTCGTGGCCAAATTTATGTTCATCTGAACCAACTATCGTTGCCTTAACGCGTCTTCCGGTATTGTCAATAATACTGATTTCAATTTGAGGTAATTCGCCAAGATTTAAATAAAATTCATCCGCCGATGGATTTGGATAAATTCCTACTTCATCCAACAAATTATTTTCAATAGCAGCTGTGCTGGTGCATATAACATCCATTGCTATCTTTAAATAGGTTTGCATAAAACCTGGTAAACCTAGCCGGCATGAATTCCCCATAAAGGCGGTATCAAGATTAACTCCATTCTCAATAAAGTTACAACCAGACCCTTGAACGTTGGGCGAATTTACAACACCAACATAAGGAGTACTAAAAGATTCTGCAACATAGATCTTTCCGTCTCTTGCCACTTGCAACCCGTATAAATCAGATGTTGCACTTAACGGAGTTCTGGATGCAAGTATCAATGGTAATGTACTCAGCGAAATATTGTATTGCAATAAAGTTCCTGAAATATCATAAGATGTACAATACAATAAATCGGAGTTGGGAGAAAATTCTACACCATAGGTGTGATCAAGTTGGGGGAAGAGACACCGAATTTGATACGACGCCTGAATTTATATTGAAATCGAAATATTCAATGAGATTCTGATAAGAAACCGCAAGAGCCAATTTTGTTCCACAGTTATTGAATTTCATTTGGCCATACGTGTTTTGAAATGTTGATGTATTATGGATTGTACCCGCATGGCTTATCACTGGGGTTTGCAACCCAGCGCCCGTTAGTTGGTAGGCATAAAAAGCATCAGTTCCCCATTTATGTGTCATAATCCAATAACTCCCTGTATCGGTTTTTATGGCACATAACTTTTCGGTGCAACTATCCTTCAACGAAAATGTTTTTCGTGGCTGTAACATCTCCTAAACCACCATCAAGAGTCATATCTACTATGGAATACGTAAACCCTGCGGTATCACCATCAGCAGCTACACAGAACACATAATATTCATTAAGGTTAGAAGGATTAGGAACTATAATCGCAGATTGTGTGGAAGAAACATTTCCCAGAAGTCCTGTTCCATTTGGCATATTAGCATGATTTGCATTCCATATTTGCATTCCATCAGTATAAAACCTTAAACTCCCAGAGGAAGTTGAAAGAGCAGCAGAACCTTCATTCATACTAAACACAGCACCTACTTCTTGTATTGGAGTACCGCTGTTAAAATCCATTCCTGCGCTGGTGCCAAAAAACCAATGATCCGTTTCTTTTTGTGCTTGAGATAAAATTGCAAAAGATAATACCGAAGCAACGAGTATGAGTCTCTTCATAAGACTTGATTTTTTGAGTTCTACCAAATATAACCAATTGCCTTAAGAACAAAAAAGGTATTATCTTTATTTTGTAAGAATCTTGTAAATGAGGGCATTGACTAGAAATTTTTCACAATCTTTTATATTTCAATGGTTAATCTCATTCACGATTTGCCTTTTAATTCATATTCCGTATTTTCTTGGCAAACATTGTTCCTTCGATGGTGATGAAGCAATCGTAGGAATAATGGCACAAGATCTTTTACACGGAAGAAATATTCCTGTGTTCTTTTATGGTCAGCAATATGGTCTTTCTTTTTTTGAGGTAATCGGAGTTGCTATTGCAATGATTTTTTTTGGGAGTAGCGTTTGGGCATTAAAAATTGGGAGCTTGTTGGTATTCTCGGTTGGAATTGGATTTCTGTTTCGTGTTTTTTTTAAAAATAAAATTTCATTTATCTTGACGATCCTTGCAATAGTTATCTTATCCTGTTTTCCAGCTTGGATTATCTGGTCTGCAAAAGGAAGGGGCGGTTACGTAACTGCATTTAGCGCAGTATGCATGATCTTTTACTTAATTCAAACAAGAAAGGCTAGTATTAAATGGATTCTTGCAACCGGCTTTATATTTTCGATTGCCTTTCATTCTCAATTGATTATTGCTTCCTGTATTTCTTTTTTATGGATGGGGTGGATATTTCAATCAAAAAAAACAGGATGGATTGTTTTAGCTGTTGTTTCATTGATCGGATTTTATTTCCTTATAAAAATTCCGGCATTATATAATTCTAATTACTGGGCAGTTCCTTTTTCGTTTAAATATCACTATAAAAATATCTCTTTTTTTATACTTGAATCTTATAAAGTGGCTCTGGGATATTTTTACTATGAAATGACCTTTAAACCAAGGATTGAATCGTTGGTCTTTGGAGCGGGATATTATTTTATTGCAACATTCTTAACTGGAGTTTTTCTAATTAAAGCAAAGGAACATAGAATTACATTTTTTCTATTATTGATTGGGTCTGTTGTTGCATTTTTCCTCATCATGGGAATGAAAATTCCTACGCATCGTTATTTTTTCGGACTCTTTACCGGAATCATGCTGATAATAGTTTTAAGTATGATTGAACTGATGAAAAGTAAAAATAGATCACGATATGTTTTTTTATTGATTCTGCCCTTCGCTTTGGGTTTTGTAAATACTGCAAAACATATTCCCGATGCATGGATGACTCCTGAGGGAAATGACATGAACTTATATAGCGGGCTTTTATCCGAGTTGGAAAAACGCGACATCAATCATGTGTTCGCAACCGACGGATTACTTCAATGGATGTTGTGCTACAGTGGCGTCCCAGCAAGATATGTTTCGAAGGATGAAAGAACCAATCGTTTTTTGATAAAAGTGGACCAATGTCATTGGGATTCTGAATGTAAAACGGCCATTGTGGGCTTCAAGGGATTTTATAATTATATGGATACTGGAGATTGGAATGAAAGGGTAGTAGTGGTTAACGATAAATATTTTATTTATGAGGAACCGGGTCTGGAAACATTGACCCAGGGGGGATACGAGTTTAATCCTCAAAAATAACCGTAACGAGTTCTTGCAGGATTCAATTTAATTTCATTCATTTGAACCAACAAACCTCATAAATCATACATATGAACCGAACCCAACCTTTACAGTCAGGATGAGTTCACGAACCGAGGCGAAGACGAGTTTATGAACTCGTTGTTAAGTTTTTTTATTGTGAATAATTCAATTAACCTATTACAAAAAAAGAAACCATGAGTAAAAAACTATTATTAGTACCAGTTCTAGCCTCCCTTATGCTTGTCTCTTGCGGTAAACTTGCGGGGCTTATTCCCCAAAAAGTATCACGAAATGGTGTCAACATTGAGTACACCGGAGTTTCAAAGGAGGACGCAAATTTGCTATTGACTTATCTTGCAGATCAGAATTCAGACGGACATGCAGAGGACTACAAACTGTCAAAAGATGGTGATGGATATCTTGTAAAAGCTGTTGTTCAATATGGAGTTGGAAATACTTCAAAGGATATTGAGAGCTTTACTGAGTTTGCTTGTGATATTTCAATTATTTATCAAAACAAACCTGTTACAATGCAACTCTGTGATGATAAATGGTCATTAAAAAATACATTAAAGTCAGGCGATTGTGACAAATTTGAAAGGGCTGGAAAAAAAATGGAATTGTATAAAGAAATAGAATTGTACTATGGAAATGAAGTCACTCTTGCAGAAAGGGATAAAGTTGGAGAATATTTAGTTGATTTTTTTGGAGGAGAGGATAGAGTTACAACTGTTGTTGACAAAGTAAAGGGCAAAGGAGTATTAAGTATATGCATGGATAAGCGTTATTACGATGATAAAGCAACTATTGATGCTTATCGAATTGTTGCTTGTGATATGGGAGTTCTTCTGGGAGTTGAATCGGAAGTGCATTTTTGCGATGATTATATGAAAGTAAAAAAGGTTGTTAAGGCAACGAAATGTGATTAATAGCTTGTCTCGTAAATTAATTTTCAAAACCCTGATGGTATCGTCAGGGTTTTTTTTGCAATGTGAATAGAGTTATTGCCATAAGTTGTCTGTTGCTATTTATACGTCAAATAGGTGTAAAGTCTATGATTGCTATATACTACCCACGTATTGACACAAAAATGGCTCTTGAAAATTGCGAATTCAAAACCATTGCAGTTTGTAAAGGAAGTTGTTATGTAACCAAGCAAATAAAAATTGTAAGCTCAGAAACCAACAAAGAATCTCAACAATCCCAGCAAGTAGATTTGAGTAGTTTGAAGGATGCGTTGGGTGTTGAAGTAAGTTTTAACATTCTACCTTCTAGTTCATTCTGTAATTTAATTCCAACCTCAACCAATCAGGTTGGTCAATATTCTCATAACCATACATTCATTTGAATTAGGCCTCCCATCGCATAAAGTGCCCGTCTTTACTCAAATGCTTCAGGGCTTATTAAACCCCGGGCCACAATTGATGTCACAATTAATGTTTATGTTTTAAATTTTTTATTTAATTTTATAATTATGAAAAAATCTATCTATATTTTATTCGCCGGAGCTTTTTTAATCACAAGTTGTGCCCATGACCCTGAACCTGAGCCAGCATCTCCGGAAATAGATGTAACAGCACCGAGTGTTGTTGTATTTAATAATGGAGATACCATTCACATGGAGGCAACTTTGCGGGATGAAGATGAATTGCATGAGGCATTGGTAATGGTGAACAGTTCAACCGATACCTTTTTTATCTATGATCCTTATGTGCATGAATTGGATTCGTTCGTAGGTGAATACTTTTGGGTAGTAAATGGAATAACCGGAGATACTCCTGCATTCACTACATTTAATGCTGAGAACCATCATGAAAAATCGACTACCATTAATTTGTCTATTCTTTTAAAACTTTAAAAAGTATATGCTTGTTATATAACCAAGAATCAAGATATCGTGTCTTGTATCTTGGTTCTTCTAAAATGGATAACCAACAGCTATATTGTAGCGAACCATGTCAGGAGTAAGGTTGGCAATAACCCATCTTTGTCCGGCTGGTAATCGTGGATCACGGAAAGGAAACGCAACATCGAAACGGAAAATAAAAAATCCAAAATTTAGTCTTAAGCCGGCACCAGCCCCGAAAGCAAACTCTTCAATAAATTTGTTGGTAAATTCACCACCAGGGCGATCTACATCAGGTCGCAACAGCCAAATATTTCCAAAATCGGCGAACAGGGCTCCTTCCAAAAATCGATAAATTTTTCCACGGTACTCGGCATTGATTAGAATTTTCAAGTCTCCTACTTGGTCTACGCGTGAAACGTTTGGGTCAATATAAGCGCCAGGACCCATAGAACGCGGCAAAAATGCCCGAAGGTCATTACTTCCTCCAATAAAAAATGCTTTTTCGAAAGGCATTACAATGGAATTTCCATAAGGAACACCAATTCCCAAAAATGCCCTGAACGCAAAGCTGTGATATTTATGAGGGTGCAAATAATATCGCAAATCAAATTCAGCACGAACATATTGAGAGTAACGAATGTTACCCAGCACTGTATGATAGCCTTGGGCATCAGGAACATCATTTCCAATTGCAGAAACCAACCCCAAAATATTTCCTGCCCATTGTAAATTCCCCCTGAAGAAAATAAAATCTTTTCGAATATTAAGGTCAAGTGAGTTATATAAAAACGTATAAGATGCTCCCTGAACGTAGTGAGATATAAACGAGTTTCTTATAAACTGATCTCCAACAGTGTTTACATAAGCGTTAAAAGCTGAATCAAGATCTACTGCTACATAACTAATTTCAGCCGGATTGAGAACATGTTTGATTCTATTGCTACTGCTCCACTCATAACCAAAAGAAAGTAAACCTACTTTGCGATTATAGTCAGGGCGGGTTTGATAGTTAAAGTTAAAAGAAAAACGAGTTTTCGGTTTTACCCATTTGGCAACTTTATCAATTCGTATGGGCAATAAAAACTTATTTGTAAGAAGCGAAACCTGGCCTCCCAGCTCAAATGTATTAAATGGGCCGAATACAGTTGCATTTGTACTACTAACATTTAAAATAGAAACCTCGGCGCCTCCATAAAGTCTGAATTCCAGATATTCGGCGCCTTTGAAAAGGTTTTTGTTCGTATAGGTTGCCGCAATACTTACTCCAAGGTTACCTGCAGTATTTGTTCCCTGTGCCTCAATTCCCAAAACTTGTTTTGGCATTGGAGATAAGTTAATGATACAATTGAGAAGATCATCTTTTTGATCCGGTTGATGAATGTATTTATAGGAAATGTTGATGTATTTGAAGTTTCGTAATTCTGAAAGAGCCTTTTGGGTTTTTTGTTCATTGGTATAGCTATAATATTGATCTTTTTCGAAAAATACTGCTTGTGCAAGAACCTTTGGATTATAATTGACCTTGTTGTAAAAAATAAAAATGTAATTAAGGTATTTCACAGTATCTACCTTGGTAATTGCCGCGGTATCAATTTGATAATTTGGAATGATATAAATGTTGTTGATCTTGAATTTTTTATGTTCCGTAATTCGTAAAGTATCTATCGTTCCACTTGTTTGCTGGATTACAGGGAAATCAGGATTATTCAATTTCATGGAGAGACGAATATATCCTGAATCAGAAATTGTATCAGCTACATATTTTAAATAATCCTTATTGAATAAAAAATATCCGTTGTTTTTTAAGGTCTCCGTAATTCTTACTCTTTCGTCATCAAGTTTTTGAAGATCATACTTCATGTCATCTTTCAATTTTGATTTTGAAAGATTGGATTGAATATAATAATTGATAGCCGGGTGTTTTATTTTATACTCCAGAGTGTCTAGGTAATAGGGTCTTCCTCGATGTACTGTATAAATAACAGTTGCTTTCTTTTTTTTGATCACAACAGAATCACTTACCCATGCCTGGAAGAATCCTTTGTTTTGAGCATAATTGGTAAGCAGTTCTTTTGATCTTTTTATTTTAGTGCTATCTAAAAGAACAGGAGGCTCCCCATTTTTTTGTAACCATTCTCCAAACAATAATTTTTCTTTCTTAAACTTCTTTTTCTTTTTTGGATTCGTTACAGTAGAATTGTAGATTGCAATCTTCTGGTTCTTTTCATTTAAACGAATGAGTTGTTTTTCTTTTTTGATAGCAAGTTTATCCGGATTTGGTAAATTGTAGATTTGTAAATAGAGCTTCCAGAAACCTAAAAAGTTTTTATTAGTTTTTGGGAGAACATAATCCGAAATATCATCTCGTTCGCTTTTTTTGAGGGGCTTTGATTCTACCACTTGATTTTTCACGAGTAAATATTCTCCATTCAATAATCTTCTGGTAGGGCTGCATGAAGCCACCAAAACGATTAATATTGAATAAATTCCTACTCTTCTAAGTTTCAAAATCTGGCAAATCTGGCTCAAAATTAAACAAATCTGCGGTAGAACCCGATATTCCCTAATAGTTGCGGCTATCGAAGGTTTGTGGGGGTGATGGCTCAGGCATTCCTGATTTAGGTTTTTTAAGAACCGCTCTTCAATGTTTTTACGTATGTTTCTATAAACTTTGCTGAATGTATAAATTTTTGATTCCTTTATGTGCTTTGATTAGTTGTTCATCAATGAACAAAACCGAGGTTAAAACAAATGTTGAACCGACATCTCAAAAAAAAAATATGGTTTATAGTGATACTCTAACGCATGATACAGCTACTTTCGGAGCAGGATGTTTTTGGTGTGTTGAAGCCATCTTCCAGCAATTGGAGGGTGTTTATAAGGTCGAATCTGGATATACTGGCGGAAGTGTTCACAATCCCACCTACAAACAGGTTTGTTCGGGAAATACAGGTCATGCAGAAGTATGTCAGGTCTATTACAACCCACAAGTAGTCTCATTTGATGAATTACTGGAAGTATTTTGGCAAACCCATGACCCAACTACCTTAAACAGTCAAGGAGCTGATTACGGAACTCAGTATCGGTCAGCTGTTTTTTATCACAGCGATTATCAAAAGGAGAGAGCCGAGTATTACAAGAAAAAGCTAAATGATGAGGGAGCTTATAGCGCCACAATCATTACCGAAATTGTGCCATCATCTGCTTTTTATATTGCAGAAGGATATCATCAGAATTATTTCAACTCAAATGGGGGAGAGCCTTATTGCAGTTTGGTGATTCAGCCAAAAGTGGATAAATTCAAAAAAGCTTTTGCCGACAAGATAAAAGGTGGCGGGAAAAGTAATTGATTATTTACCTCCCAGCTTTTTCAATCTTTGTTTTGCTAAATCAAACTCAGGATCAAGTTCGAGAGATTTTTTATAATCTTTAGTGGCCAGATCCTTTTTATTCAGCTTTTCATAAGCATATCCTCTATGATAATATGCGTTTACCAATTGCTGATCATCTAGAATTGCATCGGTAAAAAAAGGAATGGCTTTTCCTGGTTCATCTAGTTTGAAAAGATAGGTATAACCGATGTTATGTTTTGCAGGAGCATTTCGTGGATCCACTTTTAAAAGATCATCATATACATCAATGGCCTCTTCAGGTTCTCCATGTTCCTGATAGAAGTAGGCAAGACCATAATAGGCTTCCACCATTGATCCATTTACTCTAATAGCATTTGCATAATAATCTATCGCCAATGAATTATTCTGAACAGCAAAAATGTCTCCCAATTGCATATATGCATGGAAATATTCAGGATCTTGTTCAATACATGTTCTAAAACTTGAAACAGCTAACGAGGTATCACCATTTTCCTTAAAGCATAAGCCTTTTATAAAATATGCTTTTGCATAATAAGGGTCTATTCGAAGAGCTTCATCTAAATATTTGAATGCATTGCCATAGTCTTTTAGATAATATTGAAGTTCACCCATTTTTGCGTTGGCTTCGCGACTTTTAGGATCAAGCCTTAATGATTTTTCAATTGCGGTTCTGGCTTCAGCAATTTTATTCATTGCGTAGTAAACATCAGATTGATGGAGATAGAATGGAGCTTTTGAAGAATCCATGCTTACCGCTCTATTTATATCTTCTAGCGCTTTTTCTACCATTTTTTGATTGTAGTACAACTTTGATCTTTCGTAAAGAAGGTTAGGGTTATCCGGATCATTTTTAAGCTGATCATTAACCAACGTCATGGATGTAGACAAACTATCTTTAGGATCAACATTGCCTTTGATGCTCTTTTTGTTACCACATGAAGCAATCAAAAAACCTATCAATAAGAATGGTAAAATTCTTTTCATACCACAATGTTACGAAAAATATGTCTTTTGGGTTGATGACAAAATTCACTCAATATCGAATTTAGAGGAATATTGATTAGAGTTAGGGAGCTTTTAAAAAGCAAAGAATTTCAAGGCGGACAAGTTGGGGAAAGCTGAGTCCGCGGCGGCGGCGGAGCATTTTGAAGTTGAAGACCAACGCAGAAATTCAAAGTTTGATAAGCCTGTAAAATGAAAAATCTCCATACCGGCACGGATGGAGATTTTGTTTTTACTGAATCAAATGGGCAAAGGATCAATTTTCGCTTTTGGCAATAACTGCTTCTTTAATGGCTTTTTCCAATTCGTCAGCCAGTTCATGATTATCCGCCAATAATTGTTTGAGGGCATCACGACCTTGGCCTAGTTTGGTTTCGCCATAAGAATACCACGACCCACTTTTCTTCAGAATATTTAAATCAACTCCCAAGTCAACAATTTCACCTGTTTTCGAAATACCTTCTCCATACATAATGTCGAATTCGGCTGTACGGAAGGGAGCTGCTAATTTATTTTTTACCACTTTTACTTTAGAACGATTACCCATAATTGCATCCCCTTCTTTTATCTGTCCAATACGACGAATATCTAAACGAAGAGAGCAATAGAATTTAAGGGCGTTACCACCAGTTGTTGTTTCGGGGTTTCCGAACATAACACCGATTTTTTCACGTAACTGGTTGATGAAAATACAACAACAATTGGTTTTGCTGATAGACGCAGTAAGTTTTCTCATAGCCTGACTCATCAATCTTGCTTGTAATCCCATTTTGCTGTCTCCCATTTCACCTTCTAGCTCACTTTTAGGAACAAGAGCCGCCACTGAGTCAATTACTATAATATCAATAGCTCCAGAACGGATTAGATTATCTGCAATCTCTAAAGCCTGTTCACCATTATCAGGCTGGGAGATTAACAGATTATCAATATCAACGCCCAATTTTTGAGCATAAAAACGATCGAATGCATGTTCTGCATCTATGAATGCTGCAATTCCTCCTGCTTTCTGACATTCAGCAATTGCATGTAATGTAAGTGTTGTTTTACCGCTTGACTCAGGACCATAGATCTCCACAATTCTTCCTTTGGCATAGCCGCCAATCCCTAAGGCCAGGTCAAGAGTAATAGAGCCTGTTGGAATTACCTCCATGGCATCAACTACCTTGTTATCGCCCAAACGCATAATGGTTCCTTTACCATACGTTTTTTCTAATCTTTCTAATGTAAGCTTAAGCGCTTGTTGCTTTTCTTGCTTTTCCTTGCTGTTATTGTCCATTGTTTTGGTCTTCTTGTCTGGCTGCGCCACCCCATTCTTTCTAGGTTCGATGGCTACTACATTGTTATCTTCCATAAATATCTGCTTTTTATTTTTTTTGGTTATTAGATCTTTATTATTTGTTACTTATTTAACGTTTTGGTTATTTATTATTGACAAGATTTCTGTCACAAATGACCTGCATTAATATATGCGAATCCAATTCAAAATCGCAAATTAAGTTATCAACAATGAGCATTTACGCTGGTTTGACGAGGGTTTTAAAATGACAGGATATGTGGCAAGATATGTGTTTTACCGTCTTTTGGCAAAGTCTGATTCGAAGGCCGCTGTCATCTCGGATTGTTTGGTTTAACCTCAGGTATTCGGTCTCAATAATATAATTTAAAAGGGAGAATTAGAAATCAGTATCGTCAATATCCAGCTTATACTGAAAATTAGGTTCTCCAACGTACAAGAACCAATATTGCGATACATTCGGATCAATGACGGTGCTATCTCCAAGATTATTGTAAATACCCACGATATGCATTTTATAATCGTAGAACCAATTTGATTTACCCGTGCTGTTATCTGTTTCTAAAAATGTAAGCAGTGTATCAGGTCCGAAATGTACTATTTGAGTATCATTCGTTTCAAAGGGATAATATTTTACGAAAATTTGATTGGTAGAACTATTCTTTATAGAAAAACTAACATGAGCCGATTGACTGCATCCAACAACAATAAGAATTAAAAAAGATAAAACTATTAGAGGTTGGAATTTCATTATTTAGGCTTTCAGATCGTAGGCTTCTTTCATCCATCCTAATAACTCGTCATCAATGTCTGATGGAGAAATCAATGTAATTAAATGCTGATAACGGTTTGCAGATGCCTGATCAATTTTACTCAATCTTTTGCTTTTGAGTTTATGGTTCAAATGAATCTCCAGATTGAGACAATTTTTGCGAACTACAATTCCCGTAAAAGCATATCTATTCATTAATTGAATAGTCATTTTTTTTGGTTCAACCTTTACAGGCCCAAATTTTTGTACTTCCTTGATCAATTTTTTAAAGATCAATGGCACTATAGGGTCTTTTCCTTGTAAATGGTCTTGCTCGGTGAACATAATGAATGAATCTGATGTAAAGGTACTGAATTAATGGCGATTCCATCCAACTTCTATTGGAAAAATCTTACAGACACTTAAAATAATCAAAAGGTTCCTTACAATCCTTGCATATATATAGGGACTTACATGCCGTACTTCCGAACTGACTCTTCATTTCGGTATTCTCGCTTTTGCAACGGGGGCAACGGATTTGGGAGTTTTTACCAAGCAGGGTTTTTTTATCCGCAGATGCATGGAGTGGAGGTGCAATCCCGTATTCTTCAAGTTTATTTCTTCCATCTTCACTTAACCAATCTGTTGTCCAGGCAGGAGAAAGGGATGTTTTAACTAATACATTTTCGAATCCATGTTCTTTTAAAGTGGAATAAACGTCTTTTTCTATCATGCCCATTGCTGGGCATCCACTATAGGTTGGAGTAATCGTAATCACCAACTTATCATTATCCCACTCAACGTTTCTAAGGACCCCAAGATCTTCTATAGTAAGCACGGGAATTTCAGGATCTGTAACCTTCGATAGAATTTCTCTGATGTTAGATAATGAGGATGTAGAATTCATTTATGTCGCCCATTCAGGGCTCTGTTTTATAGTTGGTATCGTGCCACAGTAATTCGTCCTGCGTTGATTCATCTCGTCCTTTCAGGACGCAATTCTATGTTCTACCACTTAGCGTCAGGATAGGCACGAGGTAAAAACTGCATTTCGGCCAAAATATATCCCAAATGCTCGGTATGTACTCCCGTTTTACCGCCTTTTTGCATCCATCCGTCGGCGGGTCTTATCAAAGTGGCTTCTTCTAGCGTTTCGTTAATGGTAACATCCCATTCTTTTTTTATTTCACTTAGATCAACTCCTATTCCTTCTTTCCACAGGATAGAATCTACTTCATCCATCGCGAATAATTCTCCGCTATACATCCACATTCTGTTTAATGCATCCTGTATTTTGTTGTGGCTCTCCTCGGTACCATCTCCCAATCGAACTATCCAATCACAAGAGAAATTTTTATGATAGGAAATTTCTTTTAGGGATTTTGTCGCAATATCAGCTACTTGCTGGTTGGTTGATTTGGTCAATGTTTTTGTGAAATAATAATTCCAGGTGTCAAATAGAAATCCCCTTATTAAAGTTTCTCCCCAATGTCCGTTAGGCTGCTCTACCAATAAAAAATTTCTAAAATCAAACCCGTCTCTGTGGTAAGCAAGATCATCTTCCGTTCTTCCTTTTGCTTCTACCTCGCAAGCCAAAGCCAACCAGTTTTTTGCCTGGCCAATATGATCCAGTGCTATGTTGATTAATGCAATGTCCTGTTCCAATATTGGACCATGGCCGCACCATTCACTCATGCGATGACCAAGGATTAACGAATTGTCACCAATGCGAACTAAATATTCAAATAATGCTTCTTCTTTTGTCATTTGTTGTTAAGTTATTGGGTTATTTAGTTAAGAGGTCATTGAGATCAAAAAATTCAGTTTATGCGAATAGCTCAATAACCTAATAACCAATTAACTTTTACTACATGTGCCCAATTTCTTTTGGAATATCATAAAAAGTTGGATGACGATAAATTTTATTTTTCGCAGTTTCAAAAAGCTCTTCTGATTTACCTGGATCTGATGCGTAAATCTCAGTAGATTTTACAACCCAAATACTAACGCCTTCACTTCTTCTGCAATAAACATCTCTTGCATTTTCTACCGCCATTTCATCGTCAGCAGCATGCAAGCTTCCAACATGTTTATGACTTAATCCGTTTTTACTTCGGATAAATACTTCCCATAAGGGCCAATTCTTTTTGCTCATAATAATATGTTTGTTTTAGACAAATGATGATTCGCCTCTACGCCACTTTTTTCTTTAATTGTTTCTTCTCGTAATGTGCCATAGAAGCTTCACGTACCCATTCGCCTTCTTTATCTGCTTTTATTCTGGCATCTAATCTTTGTTTGTTACAAGGGCCGTTGCCTTTAATTACATTATAAAATTCTTCCCAATCTGGTGTTCCAAAATCGTATCCTTTCTTTTCCTCATTCCATTTCAAATCTTTATCTGGGACCTGTAATCCTAAATATTTTACCTGAGGCATTGTATGATCCACAAATTCCTGACGTAATTCGTCGTTGGTTTGTCTTTTAATTTTCCATTTAATACTCTGTTCGCTATTGGTTGACTCTTTATCAGGCGGACCAAACATCATAAGAGAGGGCCACCACCAGCGATTCAATGAGTCTTGCGCCATTCTTTTTTGTGCTTCAGTTCCGTTAGCCATGTGCATCATAATTTCATATCCTTGACGCTGATGGAAACTTTCTTCTTTACAAATCTTTACCATAGCTCTTGCATACGGACCATAAGATGTACGACAAAGCATTACCTGATTTGCAATTGCTGCACCATCAACCAGCCAACCAACAGCACCCATATCGGCCCAGCTTAAAGTTGGATAATTAAATATGCTTGAATATTTTGCTTTACCTATATGTAAATCGTGTAACAGTTGTTCCCTGTCTATTCCTAAGGTTTCAGCAGCACTGTACAAATACAATCCGTGTCCGGCCTCATCTTGCACTTTGGCTAAAAGAATTACTTTACTTCTTAAACTTGGGGCACGTGTAATCCAGTTGCCTTCAGGTAACATTCCCACAATTTCACTATGTGCATGCTGTGAAATCTGGCGGATCAAAGTTTTGCGATATGCATCCGGCATCCAGTCTTTCGCCTCAATTTTCTCGTCAGCATCAATTCTCGCCTGGAATTCTTTTTCTAATTGCTCTAAATTCATGGTAAAATAATATTACGTACAATGTTACAAATTTACGAAAAGTTTAAAGTTTAAGTATGAAAGTTTAAGGTTCCGTTCCATCTTTAAATTTTTAACCTTAAAAAACAGCTTTAGCTGGTTGCAGAAGGGATAGGAAGGGCTTGGTGCGGAATAAAATGAAGCACGGACCCCCTGGATAACCCGATGCCACCATTACGAAGGTTTGGCCCCGCTCCATCAGGGCTTAGCCTTCGTTTGATGACAGCTGCCATAACCGATTGTCTCTATTTAATTTTCGTTAATCTGCCTTATTTTGTTAGGTTTGTGTATCGATTTTATACTGGTATGGCAACAACAGCAGATTTTAAAATGGGAATGTGCATTGAGATGAACAATGACCTCCTACTTATACTTGATTTTCAAAGGTTTCAAAGCGGAAGAGGAGCGTCGAACGTTCGTTCTCGTTTAAAGAGCTTAAATACCAGCAAAATCTTCGAACATACCTTCACTGGTGGTGAAAAAGTTGAGGTAGCCCGTATTGAAAAAAGACCTCATCAATTTTTATACAAAGACGAGATTGGTTATGTTTTTATGAATACAAATTCATACGAACAGGTTACTCTCGAAGAAGCAATGGTTGATGGAGCCGATCTGATGAAAGAAGGTGAAATGATTCACGTATTATTTCATGCTGATAAAGAATTGGCATTGAATGTTGAGTTACCACAATTTGTAGAATTGGAAGTAACCTATACCGAACCAGGTTTGCAAGGTGATACCGCAAAAAATGCACTTAAAATGGCTACGCTTGAAACCGGAGCGGAAATAAAAATTCCACTGTTTGTAAATCAAGGAGAGAAAATTAGAGTGGATACAAAAAACAGATCTTATCACGAAAGAGTAAAATAAGTAATTGACCTATCTTCATGAAATTTGAAAAAAGCATTAAACTAAGGGATCTAGCCACACATCTTGGTTGTGAATTTGATGGTGATCCGGAGTTGGAAGTAACAGGCATCAACGAAATTCATGTGGTTGAAAAAGGTGATATCACTTTTGTAGATCATCCGAAGTATTACGACATGGCGCTTAAATGTGCCGCATCAGTTGTAATTATAGATAAAAAAGTTGATAAACCGTCGGATAAAAATTTAATATTCAGCGATGACCCGTTTACAAAATTTAAACAGATCATTACCGAAAGAATGAGTTTTACTCCAGCTACCAAATCGGAAAGTTCAACAGCTAAAATTGGAAAAGGAACTGTTGTTCAACCGGGAGTTTTTATTGGAGAAAATGTTACCATTGGAGAAAATTGTCTTCTTCATGCCAATACAGTCATCTATCAAGATACAATTATTGGGAATAATGTAATTATCCATAGCAACACAACCATTGGCGCCGACGCATTTTATTTAAAACGCAGAACGGAGGCTTATGAAAAATTTCCATCATGTGGTAGAGTAATCATTCATGATGATGTGGAAATTGGTGCTGGTTGCACAATCGATAAAGGAATTACAAACGATACTGTTATTGGCGAAGGAACCAAATTAGATAACCAGGTGCATGTTGGACATGACACTGTTATAGGGAAACATTGCATTGTAGCAGCCCAGGTTGGAATTAGCGGAATCGTAAAAATTGAAGACTTCGCTTTAATTTGGGGACAAGCAGGAATAGATAGAAATCTAACCATTGGAAAAGGTGCCATTGTATTAGCTCAATCAGGTGTTGGGAAATCTTTGGAGGATGGAAAAAAATATTTTGGAACTCCTGCCGGTGAGGCCCATGAAAAAATGAAAGAGATCTTCATTATTAAAAGAGTGCAGGAGATTCTGGATAGATTGGATAAATTGGAAGATAAATAATTCATGGCCAGTTCATGGATCTAAAAAACTCAACAAATTGTCAGAAAGAAAACATTATGGTGCCGGTTACGAACCGAGGTTAAATCTTCTTTTGGAGGTAACCAAGGCCATTAATGACAATTATAGCAGGGAGCAACTTATTAAAATTTTCGAAAGCATTCTTACGAAGAATTTAAAGATTCCGCGTTATGAAGTTTATACAGTTGAATCACGAAGTAGATTATACAAAGAACTCACAAAAGGTTTAGATACCGAAGATGTGATTAAAGCTGATTTTGATGTGGAAAGATATTTACATCAATTGGAAAATGTTCATGAAATTATTTATGTACAGGACTCATTTTTAGATTTATTTGATGCATTGATTCCCGTTTATCATAAAAATCAAACTTTGGCTTATGTAATTGCCGGTTGGGATGAAGATGGAACTGAACAATGGCAGGAAGATTTGAAATTTGTACAAGCTTTGGCCAATATTATTTATGTGGCCTTCGAAAATAAAAAACTTGCGAAACAAAGATTAGAACAAGAAAGTTTACGTAAAGAGTTAGAGCTTGCAAGTCATATGCAATCAATGTTGCTTCCCACAGAATTACCGCAAACCAAAGAAATTACCGTTGATGCCATTTATAAATCGCATGCTGAAGTAGGAGGGGACTATTACGACTTCTTTAGACTTAATGAAGATGAATATGCATTATGTGTTGCCGATGTTTCGGGAAAAGGAGTTTCTGCTGCATTGTTGATGAGTAATTTTCAAGCAAATGTTAGAGCCTTGTTTCAATATGTTCCAACATTGGAAGAATTGGCACATATTCTTAATGATAAAGTAATGATGTCGGCTAAAGGTGAAAAATTCATAACGGCATTTTTGGGTAAATACAATACAAGAAAGCGTGAACTTAAATACATAAATGCTGGACATAATCCTCCGGTAATTGTTAGAGATGGTAAAATTGAACTTTTAAAAGAAGGTTGTTTGGGATTGGGAATGTTGGATGAATTACCATTTGTAAAAATGAAACGTGAACCTATTCCACTCAATACTTTGTTGGTTTGTTATACTGATGGTTTAACAGAACTTGAAAACAAAGACGAAAATCTTTTCGGATTAGAAGCTTTAAAAGAAATTATTCGTGATAATCGTGAATGTGATATTCCTGACATCTTACAGCAAATTATTTCTCAGTTGAATACTTTTAGAGGTGAAATGCCGTATAAAGATGACATCGCTCTGATGGCATGCAAATTTAATTAACCGTCGCTTCATTTTAACTTCGATCTTCTTCGTTGGATTTCAATCTCAAAATGCTCACTTACTAATGTAAGCTCCGCTTTTTTGGTTTCATCCGCCTCGAATCTCTTTGTTAAAATGAGGCTTTTCTGAATGGGTTGTAAATCTGATTTTTTTTTCGCTTATGATATAGAGCAGTACTTCGAACCACATTCGTGGTTCGAAGTACTGCTCTATAAATTATGTAGGTGTCCCAGCTCCAGCTGGGATCCGGTAGTGCGAGGCAAGAATTGAATTATCGTTTAAGTATCTACATTTATTTAAAATTCTGCCTCAGAAGTATAGGCCAATTATAGCCACTTGTATAGTAATCGGTCTAACGCTTACACTATTCAGTATTTTTTACAAAAAAAGTAAGTGTAACTATGATTTTGGGTATAAAAATAGAATTCATCCTTCCTTTACTGGGAAATTTAAGAATGTAATGGACAGAGCGGAAAATGGATATGCACTACTTCTAATAAATGGGGTAATAATTAATAAATACAAGGATGAATGTGATCAGGGGATGGCTTACATCGATTTTATGACACCCGATTATTTTCTTTATATCACCCCCTCCTCTCTGACAAATACTCACAACGATTCCGGTATGGATTGGTTTGCAGATAAAGGAGATTCTATTTTTTAGCCAGTAAATTCTTTAATTTTTACGGTAAAGAAAAAAGATACTGTTGCTTATTTTGGGTTTGGAACGAATATCACTTTCCTTCGTGATACGATTCTCAAATAGATTTAGTTTACCACGATTCTCCGGTAAGAAACGGAATTTCCATCCGCAATCTTCACTACATAAATCCCAGCACCCAAACCTTCCACTGAAATTTTTTCTCCATTCAATATATTTTTATTCATTAGAGTTTGTCCTTGAATATTCATCAATTCAATCTTTGCATTTTCAAAATCACCAACAATCTCGAAATAATTATTTGTTGGATTTGGCTGAATGTGAACAAATAATTCGTTGTTCTCTTCAATTCCTATGCTTGCATTGTCGTAAACATTGATATCATCTATATAAAAATTATTTCCACCACCACTTATAAATTCAATTTTGAAAATAAATGTGTTTGTTAAAAATGCCCCACCAATATTGGTGATATTCATTTGTCTCCAATCTCCAGGTTCAGGCGTGTAATTTCCATTTACGAATCCACTATGGGTTGGTAACGTAGCTAATTGAGTATTTAATGTTGAAAATGATGCTCCGCAGTTTTTTGATGCTTTTACATACATCACATCATTATTGGTAGAATCTTTTTGAGCAAAGGCATATTTAAAATCAATCACCGGGTCTATTAATCCTGTAAGATCTATAACCGGACTTATCAATGTATATTTATATCTCATTGTATCATTTTCGCAATTGGCTCTTAAACTTTGATTACCCGAAGCATAAATGCCTTGAACCACTTCCCATTGTTGGTTGTTTTCTACAAACCCCACTATTCTTGTTTCTGTAAGACTATCTATCCATTCGAAGCCTTCCGTATATGGAAGATAAAATGAAGAAGCACTTTCTAAAATATAAACTATATTATTTTTTGTAGTGGTAATGGTAGAAATTCCATTTGAAACAGTTAAGGTAACATTGTATAATCCGTTTGAAGAATAAACGTGTTTGGGATTTTGTATCGTAGATGTATTTCCATCACCAAAATTCCAGGTCCATTGTGTTACTCCGTTGTAAGAGTTGTCCCAAAACTGCACGCTATCTCCGGGGCAATATGTTTGTCTCGCAAGAGTGAAATCAGATGTACATAATGTAGGGCTTCCAGATAATCCGGTTACTGCCAGGTTAGGATCGGTCCATAAATTATTTCTTTGAGAAATAGAAGAGTGTAAACATGCTCTTGCTCTTGTTTTTTGCCCCTCGGTAAACATTTTGGCGCAATATGCATAATCCATAAAATTCTGCACGTTGTCTAAAACCGTATCACAACTATTACCCGCAAGATTGCATGATTGCCATCCGATGGTATTGGGTGTATCAAACACACCATCATCATAAGCACAGTTTCCTGTATCAGCACACGGTAAATAATAAAATGAGGGGACATTATTTCCTCCCCAGATATGATAGAGATTTAAATAATGTCCAACTTCGTGAGATAGTACAACCGACTTAAGATCATTTGAGGTTCCTATGTTCCCAAAATAATCTCCGCATATTACAATTCCATCCCAAGCTGAAATTGTATCGGCCTGAAATGGCATTAATGCATGACCAGCCAAGCCCGCAGCATTCTTTACGATGTATATGTTCAAATATTTTTCACGTGGCCAATGGATTAAGTCCTTCACGTTATGCCCTCCTGTTGTGGTGAGTGTTGAACGGACACGATTGATTCCGTTTGTACAGTTCCCATTCGGATCAATTTTAGCCAATTCAAATTCAATTTCCATATCAGATGCAAAGGGTTGAAAGAAAGGAACGATGAGTGCCGTATCAGGATTTTGTTTGCGGTAATTTCTTGTTAGAATATCAATTCCGTTTTCTATTTGGGCATTTGAAATATTTTCCGGACCATCATTATGGATTACATGCACTACTACGGGAATTTTGAAAATGGTATCAGCCCTTTCTCCTGCTGAATTGCTTTGATAATTGGTAATGAATTCTTCTTGTGCTAAATAGTTTTTTATCCAATTGTTTAATAACTCAGGATGCTGTTGCAACAATTCAATATTTATCTCATCAGAACCGCAATGTTTATCGGTTTGTGAATGAAGATTGATGAGGAATCCGAATACAAGAATGATGGGATATAGTTTTTTCATATTTAAAGATAGCTTTTTCTTTCGAAAATAAAATTAATTATGGTTGTCTAGACGAGCTATGGAACGTTTACCGAATGTGAAGCAAAGTTTATTAAGGAGACATCCCTTGCGATGTCTGGACGAAAGCCGCCCATAAACAAAAAAGCCATTCTAAACGGAATGGCTTTCTAAAATATTCTATCGAGAAATTATTTATCTCCTACTACTTTTTCTTTCTTCTTGCCTTTTCCGAATTTATCGAAATGGAAGCTAAGTGTAAATCTTAGAGTATTTTCCAATGGATTTCTTTGTCTGGTTGGAATCAAGTAAGAAAAATCAAGTCCAAAAACTTTATACCGAACCCCTGCTCCCAAAGTAAAGAACTGACGATTACCTGCTGATGGAGTTTCATAGAAGAATCCTACACCTACACGTAACAATTTATTATACCAGTATTCAACTCCTGTTGAAATATTTATTTCACTCATTTCACCAACGAAACCGTAAGGAGAATCTCCGAATGAGGTAAACATGGCCGTAAATGTATTTCTGTTAGGATCCATTCCATAAAGAATCATTGGGTTTCCTTGTGCATCAGTTTTTACATAACCATTAGAATCTTTATCATAGATAGGGTTTGATGGAACCAAAAGTTTCGCGATCTCTACATGCCAGCTAAGGCTGTTGAATTTATCAAGCTCTAATTGAGCACCTGCGCCAATACGTAAATTGGTTGGAATAAAATCTCCATTAGCCTGTGCATCAGAATATTTAATTTTTGATCCGATATTATTGATGGCAAAACCAAATCTCCATGTTACCGGTTTTTTGAAAAGTTTTTTATCGGGATTTTGGAAAAAGAAACCAATGTCGCCACCACCTGCTAAACCTGGGTTAGTAGCTTGTCCGTTTACATATTGTCCAAGTGTTAGATTTGAATAAATAAATTTGAAGGAAATACCTCCACTCCAATACTCACTTAATTTTAAAGAGGCACCAACATCCAACGAAAATTCATTTGGATTGTAGTTTCCGATTGTATTTCCTGACATATCTGTAAAGGTGATATCACCTAAAGAGAAATATCTAATTGAACCTCCGATGGCAGTTCTGTTTCCTACTTTTTTATAAAACCCAAGATATGCAAGGTTGATATCTGGTACCAAAGCTCTTAACCATGGAGAGTAAGAAACATCGAAACTCATGTCTTTTGGGGCATGGGCCAATTTTCCTACGTTGTAGTGCATTGAAGCTGCATCAGCTTCCGTAGAAACACCAATATCACCTAAGCTTCCCCAACGGGCGCTTGGATTAATCATTAAAAATGGAACTGATGTTGTAATGGTTGCTGTACCAATATTGGAAAGGTCACTTGAGGTTGGTTGCGCAAAAACACTTGCGGTAGTGACACCAAATAATCCTAATAACACTGAGGTTCTTGACAAAAACTTGAAATTCATATCGTTCTAAATCCGTTCTACAAATATATTAACTACTCCTTCAAAACATTTAACAAAACACTAATTATTGCATTTTATTGTAGTTATGGTCCTGTTTTTAATAGACCAATACCAGTTTGCAGCATCCTGAAGCCTGATTCCCTTGGTCATCCTGCATCATAATCCTACATATATAAAGGCCGGAAGCCATTTTAACTCCTCCATCATCAGTGCCATCCCATGTAATCGAAACATCACGGTTTCCTTCAGGAACGTAAGATTTAGTCCATGTTTTAGATGTATGCCCTGCCAAATCTGAGATATCGATTGTTGCGACAACATTTTTACCCTCAAAATTATGCTCAAAAGCCAAGGTAACCGCATCACTGAACGGATTAGGGTAGGCCTTAAAGTTAATGAGAGCCTCTTCAGCATTGGTTACTGCAAAGTTCAGCGTCTTCTGAGCTTGATTGTTACACCCATCCCAAACCTGCACTTCTACGGTATGGAAACCTGTTGATAGCCCTGTAATGAAATATTCTGCAGTACCACTGGTATAACTGTTATTATCAGAAGTGTAGTAATCATTTAATATGATTGGGTTTTGTACATCTCCATCAATAATCGCCTGTAGATCATGACCAATTCCCAAACCTGTGGTATTGATTCCACTTTCATCAGTAACTTTTACTACTAAAGTGGTTGCAGATTGGGTAATTCCCATTTCCTGGAAGTTGGTATCATTGATAAATACTTCTACTTGCGGACCTTCACTATCAGGGGAACAGTTATTTTCAGATCCACCAATATTAAAGTTCATATAGTATCCATGTGCATCAACCGAACTATTATCAGTTGCATAGTAGCTTATTTTTCCTTGCCCCATCAAATAATTAATGTCGAGAGGAACTTGAAACTGGAATGTAAAACGTCCATCTACAATGGTGCTTTTTCCTTTAAAGATTATATTCTTTCTAAGAGTATAGTTGAATTGATTACCACCATCATTACCTAACGTGGTAAGGTTTGATGCTTTATCAAAGATGGTGGTATACAAATCTCCATCGTATGAACCCTGGAAAGCTCCAGTAAGATCTTCAATATGTCCTGAAATGGTAACCAATTGAGATGCCATTAAGGTATCTGTTACAGAACCTACTGTTGTGTCAGCATACATTCCATTAATTGAATCAGTAACTACTTTTATATCAGGATATGCTAAACGCAATGCTGGGTCACCGAACAAAAGAATATTCGCTTCTCCGAAATCATTTGTTGGATTTGGTTGTTTTGAAAGACGAATAATATCTCCCATTCTTGGCATTTCCCCATTCGACATTCTTGTGTAAGCAGCATCATAGAATTTTGCATTCCATGTTGGAACTATCGATATCGGTCTAATGGTTGAAAACAATCCTATCGCTCCGCGATCGGGCAATTGCATCAAGACTTCTCCGGCTGAATTAAATTCAGGGTTATCAAATCGGGTAAATGTACAGGTAGCAGTACAAAAAGCAGGAAGATTATTTTCGTTCACTAATTCAACAAAATTATCTATCTGAATAACTCTTTCGGCGGTAATACCTGTTTCTCCTCCGTGACCGATGTAGTTTATGATCAAGGATCCTTTGTTAGCACGATTATAAATGGCTATTTCGGCTTCAGGATATCTTTGTCCTGCATTTGAAACTTGTTGATATGAATCAAGATAAATTTTATCAATGTTCCAAACCTTATTGATTCCATTAATTTGATTGGCAACCAATTCACTTCCTGTTAAGAAATTTGCTTCCCAGGGTGCTTCCATATCATCGGAAATTAAGGTTACATAATTTCTCCAGTCTCTCATGCAATTTACATTGGTTGCATAATACTTTATTTTATTTACTACGCCTTGGGCTTCGTCGGCTGTACGACAAGGAATTCTACCAACACCCACATCAATATTTGAGAAAGCAGTTAATGAAATTAAACCTGAAATTCCTTCATCATCATCAAGCAATGCATAAAAATCATCAGAACAATATGATCCACCGCCGCGATCAAAAGATTGGGTGGTTTCGAAAGCAGGAACAAAGTTTGTATTGTCGAAATCCACACGATCTAAATAGGGTTTATAGTCGTATGAACCATCGCCAAACATCAAAACATATTTTGGATAATCCACCGGATGTTTGTCATAGTACATTTTAATATAATCTCTTATTGCAGCAACATCCTGTTTTCCTGAAGAGTACTCGTTATAAATCTGATTGATGGTTACCACATGTACATTCATTCCATCTTCACTTGCGTGAAAGTTTGCAAGATCCTGAGCAGCTCCCATAAAGGCAGGGTGAGTAACAATAATAAAATCAGCACCAGTTTCAGTAAGTGCATGCAAATCCTGATTAGGGATTCCATTTATACTAGAAACTCCCATTACATTATTTGGATTAAAAACTACAAACGAATGTAAAGTATCACTCATGTCCGCTTGAAATTCTCCATTCGATCCCACAACGTTGAATGATTGTAAAACAGGATTCAATCGATTAGTAACATCCCAGATTTGGTGACTTGAATTTGCATTTGCAACGGTAAATTTCGCATTGGTTTGTCCTAACGATTTTCTATCACTAAAAACTGATTGAGTGCCATTGGCGTTTAAATTTTTTCTGTAGTTGATCTCTATATAATCCATCCATGCTTCAGCCCCGGAAGGAATAGAAGTTCTTACTGCTGTTAATGTTAAACTGCTGCTGCTTACAGGAAATATTGCGGATGCAGTAGAAAAATTTGCTATTGGAGCAGTATAACTTGAACTACATTGAGCCGGTGTTGAAGTAACCAAAGTTGTTGAACCGTTTTTTAATGCCATCGTTTGATTACATAAAACGCATCTTCCAGCAATTCTCATGGTGGCTCTAATTGAATCACTTGTATTGATATCAATCAGATTGAAATCATAATCATAACTGTTTACGAAATTGAAATAATCTCCCATCCACTCTCTTCCACTATTGGTTAGACTTAATCTATCAGTTTCATTTACAATATATCCGTCACCTGTGGTTGTGGTGTATCCTGCTCCTCCTCCCAAACTTGCTCTATTTCCAATTCTTAATCCGGGTGTTGTACCTACGGTTACATAATAAAAGTTGGTATCTGCATAAACATTATTTATGTGATTGAACTTGCTGCTATCGTTCCAGTTAAATGTCCATTGATTGGCACCTTGACCATAGAATAAAATATAATCGCCATTATCAAAATTGCCGTCTCCACCATCAATAACTTCAATGGCATTCTGCTGCAAATCATCATATCTGAATTTGTTATTTTCTTCAGGAAGCATTCCTCCTCCGTTTCCAAACAATTGTAAATTGGTACTCGCTACACTTCCACCAATCAAACCTGAATTTTGTAATTCAGAAAACGTAATTCTATACATTCCATTAGAAGAAGTTCCCACTTTTACCCAGTTTCCGTTTGCTAATACACTGCTCGAAGAAGATCTATCCGATTTTACAGCCAATACTTCTGATTTTGAAAGAGAAAGGTTGATAGTTGCGCTGATCAGAATTTCAGGAATACCATTTGTAATTCTTATCGGAAAAATTTCATATACAGCATAGCATCCGCTGTTTGCAACCTTATTGGTAATGTTAATTGCAAAATCTAATGGAAGTTCGTTTGGTTTCTCAATAAGATAACTCCATTCAGGAGGTAAAGGGGTTGTAATAATATTAGTTAAGTGAGCCTTTTCAATTTTTTGATTCTCAAAAATGTCTCCGTAAATAGGGAAACCCTTTTCGTTATATCCTGCCCCTTCGAAATACAAAAAACTTTTGTTTTGATCGACTACTGGTTCTTTCCAGTTTAAATTTACCTCAAACGAAGATTGACCAAATGCAGGCAACGAAGCAAGAATAATAAGTAGGGAAGATAATGTTGTGAAATACAGGCGATATTTCTGTTTTATTCCTTGGGTTCTCATAACTGATTTATTAGCACATTTAGAATAACTATATACGATAATTTTTATTGTTCTGGATTTAAAAAAATCACCCATTAGGGGTGGTCTTGTTTTCATTGATAAAGATACGCTTTTTTTCCTTTTTAGGCACATTACTGCGTCTTCCAGAACATCTTGGTATTACTAAAACGACCAGGATCAGGACTCTCAGCTTCCCCTTCGGCTGCTGGGAACATTAAAAAAAATGTTATTTTAGACCTGAATTTACGATGAAAAAACTTTTACTAAACCTCATTTTCCTATTAACCTTTTTTCCGGCTTATAGCCAGATAATCAGGGG
>Ga0163151_10002113_pt1 | contig 31739 bp, 28 predicted proteins | sample OliLakLV19MP5IB2_FD_145596 | JGI IMG/M metagenome (GOLD analysis project Ga0163151, IMG submission 145596) | Freshwater microbial mat bacterial communities from Lake Vanda, McMurdo Dry Valleys, Antarctica - Oligotrophic Lake LV.19.MP5.IB-2 | ecosystem: Environmental > Aquatic > Freshwater >... | reverse complement strand
CCCAAAGAACTTGATCAGAAATGGTTTTGATATTCGTCACATGAGCCTCCATAAAAAGTAATCACGAAAACAAAATCACCTTAGCATGGCTTTTTTAGAACAAAGAAATTTGTGAACGCAGGGAGAAATTAAAATAATTATTAAAACGACATAGCCGGGCTGCACGAATCAAGAATGGATCGGTTTAAGTTTTTTGAAATTTCACATGAAAAAAGCTCGTACCAACAAGATTATGTCGTAGAAAAAGACGTCAATATTATAATATTATAATAAAAAAATATTTACCTATGTTTCAGGTTGCGCCATTAGAAAATGTGGTGTTGCAGCGATAATGTCACCATATTAAAATTAAAAAATATTATCTCTCATCATATTCGTACTTACATATCGTACTTACATTTTTGCACTTATATATTCATGCGCCTATATTCGCACCAACATATTCGCGCTTACATATTCACGATCACCATTTCCAAGAAACCTCGGTAAATCCGCACTCATCATTTTCCAAGCAAACTCGGTAAACTGCGCAAACCGTTTTCCAAGCAACCTCTGTTTTTAGTTATCCAAGAAAATTAGTTTTCATAGCAAAAGCCAGCAGCGCTAAGGGGCTCGAATCCTCGACCTGTACCTTGGCAAGGTACAAGATCTAGCTAACAAGTAGAGAATGGGTAAGGGCTTGCAAAAATGGGTAATATAGAGGAATGTCGTCATTTAATAAAGAGTACATTGAGAAGTTACGTTTGCACCCTTCTCTTGGTTGGTTCTTAGCTCAACTCGCTGAAGCTCGGGGTCTTCAAGAAGTTTGGAGAAGAACGAAGTCAGAAGTTATTTCAAAACTTCGTGAGTCAGCGCTCATTCAAAGTTCTGAATCATCCAATCGCATTGAAGGTGTTGAGGTGGAATCAAAGCGTCTGATTCCACTTGTTTTGGGAACGACACAACCGAAAGATCGTCCTGAAGAGGAGATTGTAGGGTACAGAAGAGCTCTTCTGTGGATTCATAAAAACCATCAGAAAATCGAAATCACACCAGAAACAATTAAAAAAATTCATAAACTAGCACAAGGGGGGCTAACTGGGGACGCTGGTCAATGGAAAGTGCGAGATAATGAAATCGTAGAATTTTCGCAAAATGGTGATCGTAGCATACGATTTAAATGTACTCCCGCCAAAGAGACCCCAGGTGCCATCAAAAAACTTTGCTTGAATTACAAAGGTCTCCAAGAAAAACGAACTTTACCTGAACTCTTAACGGTGGGTATCTTTGTCTTAGACTTTCTTTGCATTTATCCTTTTCGCGATGGAAACGGCCGTGTATCAAGGCTTTTGACTTTGCTTTGTCTTTATCAATGCGAATACGATGTTGGGCGCTATGTTAGTCTTGAACGTATTATTGAAATCACAAAAGATGATTACTACCAAGCTTTGGGCTCATCGTCGAAACATTGGCATTCATCAACCCACGATCTTTTACCTTGGTGGAGTTATTTTTTAGGTCATCTCAAGTCGGGTTATCAAGAGCTCAAGGACAGAGTTGAGTCACAGCAAGGCGATTCAAAGACGGCTATGATTCGTGGCATGGTGAGTGAGATGGTTGAATCCTTTTCGGTTTCTGATATTGTAAAACTTCAACCCGGACTTGATCGAGAGATCGTTAAAAAAACTTTGGCTCAATTGAAAAAAGAAAAAATCATAACTCTACTAGGTAGTGGTCGTGGCGCTCGGTGGAAAAGACGTTAGGCAACGGTGCATATGTCTTGTCGCTAAGGGATTACTCCTAGCATCTAAATACAGCGCATCAGTTGTTAAAAAATGTTTTTAAATGAAATACGTTTAGCCTTGTTGGGATAGGTGTCGTAAAGCAAATTTGCTATGGCACTTGGATTATATGAAGCGACGTGCACATAGCCAAAAATATGAGAAAGTGGTGAGCTCATACCCGTTGGATACATGAGATTTAAAAGGGCATTTCCTAATTCTGCATCGTTGTGATATTGGCCAGTTTGCTTAATAAGTAAACCTGTACTTCCCATAAAAGTTGTTTCTGTCACTTCTAGATTACTAAAACCCGTTGCAGATCCTTGGTCGATATTTTTCACACTGAGTGACTTACTGTTTTGATTTGCATCACTAAATTCTAAACTGATCTTGGTATTTCCGACGACTTGACCAGCAATATTAAATTGTACATGATCAATTTCTTTACGCGCTTCATTCTCATTAATGACTATGAACGGACCACCAGCTAATCTATACCGACCATTAATTGAAATCTGATTGAAGAGAGGGCGTAAGTCTGAGAGTGAAAAACCAGGGATAAAACTGTTACTTTCAACATAAAAACCTCCAAAACCAAGATCAGGCCTTGGATCAACTTGTTCAGAGATACTTATAATAGTCGCTGTATTTCTCATTTCAGAATTAATGCAGTTGCGAAATTCTTAATACCTCGTATATCCATAACGGGCATCACTTTATTAGTGAGTTCCTGTATAACATCAGCAACAAGTGGGACAGGCATTTCAATACCCCAAAGAAGTTTCATTTTCATTGTGAGAGGCTGCACCCAATCTTCACTCATGACGCCGACGTCGCCTTCAGTATAGAATTTTTGTTTGATGCGCCCTGAAAGTGTGAAGCGGTTCATACCCGAACCTAAGAACATAACCTTACTTAATTTAGCCATAAGTGAGGGGAGCCCTAATTTTGTTGGGTCCTCCACTTCAACTTGAATATCAGTGAGTACAACTTTCGCATTACCCTCGATGCCTTGGTCGCGAATAGTCATCGTAGCAGATAATCCCGTGGGAGTGGCGGAGAAGGAGAGATTCGAACCCCTCCTTCAATTTGACTTGGCCTGAGATTTTCCCTCCCGGCCGGCGGGCGCGAATAAAATCCAACGTAAAATCCAACAATTACACCTACGTTATTACCGGTAAAGTCGACCTTTTGTTTGCCGAATTTTCGGCAGCTGAAATAGGTGTCGCATTTGACGTTACGACGTGCGGTCTGTCCTCAAAACTTAACCAGCATGCTGGTTAAAAGCGCCATTGCCCAAATCGGTCAACTGGCTCCCAGAAATTAAGGAGCCTGTTTTTTATAAATTTTCGAACGAGCGGCGATCTTCATTTCGATGATTCTCGAAATCGCGCAGTCTCCTCCGGAAAAACCGAAATCGGTTTCCAATCCACGCGCAGAACCTGCCGCGACGCTCGCTCTATCCTGTTGATGCCAGCGCGTGATGCGATGTCGCCATGCCTCACGGCCGCATGCCCCAATTCAAGTAATGCTGCTGCGACAATAAGTTTGATCGTGATCTCGTACATAAAAACTCCTTAAGTTATGCGCTCAGTGGGCGCTGGTGATTTGCGAGTGCGGCTTGAAAAATATGTTCAGCCGCTTCGGGTGAAATGGTTTGCAGCATGATTTCAAATTTGAAACGGCTCGGGACGGCTTTGGACCTGAGCGGATCGGTGCTCAAGTTCTTAAAACTTGAGGGGCTGTAGCCGTACGCAATCATCAGTTGATTGCGACGCTCCAGCGAAACCGGCACCAAACCAGTTTCAATTTTGGAGAGATAGCCTTTAGACACCCCAAGCCGCTTCGCTGCGGCCGTCAGGCTCACACCCTTCTTGATACGGATGAACTTCAGGACAGCGCCGTCGAATGCCTTTGAGGCGCGCTCCTGATTCTTCAGGCCCGCCATCCATGTTTTGAACTGGTGGCGGTCTTTGCTGAATCCGAGGACATCGACAAGGCGGTCAAACTCGCGGCTGTTCAGACGGGAAGTGCCGACTCCGTTTTCGACTTCGCTCAGCCAGCCGGAGCTACGCCCGAGCTTGTTCGCTACAATCTGAAGACTCATTTTCGCGCGCTTGCGAAGTTCGCGCAAAAGCGCGCCGTGATTTTCTAGTGCATCCATAGACGCCTCTCTTTCCACAGACTTGCGATAGCAAATCTGAAAGTTAGGAAACGTTTCCCGAAGTTCAGAAAATCTGAAGATCAGGAAACGTTTCATGTGAGAAGCGGCGGTGGCAGGGTAATGGCAGGGAAACAGAGTTCCCCAAGGGGTCCTTAGAGGGCTTACGCCAAGAAATCCGAATTGGACCTCAAGTGTTTCTAAATACTTAACTGTGTTGAGCTATTAGTAAGTGAAGTTCCAATTCTAAATTTATCAAAACTTAATTTGGAGCGGGTTAAGGGGCTCGAACCCTCGACCTGTACCTTGGCAAGGTACCGCTCTAGCCAACTGAGCTAAACCCGCGTCGCAAAAGAAGTATTTAACTACTATAGCCCGGCGTGGAGTGTCAACAATAAGCTCCGCAGAATTTGTAATTATCCTTCAATTGACTCCCACACCTCCTTATATAAAGTCACACATTGAAAAGGGGGCTAACCATATGAAAAACAATTCAAAGTTTAATGTTCTCCTGGCATCGGCACTTTTATCAGTGACTCTATGGTCAGGCAATTTGTCAAAAGCTGTAGCTCAAGAAGATCGTATTCCACATCTTGATTTAGAAATGACCGGGCGTGAATACAGTGAGCTTTTAAAAGCTTCTGGTCCGTTTAATAAGATCCGCTTTAATGAATTCGCCGCCATTATTGAGATGGGTAAGCGAAATCTAGGTTGGATTGATCACATGAATAAATACAGAGATGAAGCAAATAAGCTTTCGTTAAGCTCAGCCGCTACTCAAATGGCCTACCCCGTTGAAACGCCAAGAACATATAACCCCACTATTATTCATGCTCAGTTTGAAGAGCTTAAAACCTTATTGCCTGCTGAAATTAAAAGGGTACTTTTAGAAAACGTTGCATTCACGCAAAATCCTCCACTTGAAGAAGCGGCATTTTTAGAATGGGGAAGAAAAGTTGACCGTGTCTACGGAATCGCAGTTCGTTGGACCACTTTAAAACCCTATCTTTTTCAATTAACACTACGTAAGAAACAAGACATCCGTGGCTATTATTTATTAACTCGCGAAACAGATATTCAACAAAAGCTCACTCACTTTCACCATCAAGATGCGGTTACACAGACTCGCCTGAAGCCACTGCTTTTGAATTTATGTGAAAATAGCAGCGGCGATAATTGTGTTTCAGAACTCAATATAGCTATTAATCAACAAAGGGTTGTGGGTTTTTACACACGCTACTTACCCATTGCAAAACGCATTTATGATAATTACTTCATCATTCCTGTAAGGCGTCATGATGTTGTCTGGAATAGCTGTGCACCTGATGTAATGCGTGTGCCTTTTACGAATCCTAATAGCGAAGTTGTTAAGAAGTTTTTGATAGATAATCTTGAAGATGAGTGGAAGTTAGGTAGCTGGAATATGCGACTTGATTTTACCTTAGAAAATGCTTATTCACCGTTCATTCGTTTTGAACAAAACGTGACACCAAATGTGAATGGCCTAGCAGGCAATCAAATCACAATGAACGCCGCTGAACCTTTAACTGAATACAACGTTAAATGGACAATTCGTCATGAGTTTGGTCATGTGCTCGGGCTTCCTGATTGTTATGTAGAATTCTACGACAGATCAGTGGAAACCATGATCAGTTACCAAATTGATACAACCAACCTCATGTGTAGTCGTCGCGGGCATCTCAAAGATGTTCATGTCAGTGAACTTATGCGTGTTTATTATAAAAAATAAGAAATTATTGTTATAGCCGGGGCCTAGGGCTTCGGCTTTTTTTATGGCATTTCAGAGTAACGAGAAAAGAAATCTCTCAAATATTGAAAACCCGAGATAAGACTCAACACTAAGCTAATCCATAATAAAATTTGGCCTACCAATAAAAGATCAACGCCGAGCAAAGGGTTTTTTAACATCAAACAAGGAATCGCACACATTTGTGCGCCAGTTTTCCATTTTCCTGTCCACCCAGCGCCTATGACAAATTTTTCTGACGCAGCGACGGCTCTTAATCCATTGATTAATAAATCCCGTGATAAAATCAGTAAAACTAGAATTGCTGAAACACGGCCTAAGGGAATAAGCATAACTAATGCAGCTGTGACTAAGAGTTTATCGGCAACAGGGTCTAAGAATTTTCCTAAAAGTGACTCCACATTATAAATACGGGCAAAATAACCATCAAAAAAATCACTTACTGAAGCTAAGATAAAGAAAACAGCGGCCCAAAAACCGGCTTCGGGTGTGTCATACAACAGAGCAATGACAACAGGTGGGATAAATGCTATTCGAAGACCTGTTATGAAGTTGGGAAGCTGTCGCTTCCAAAAGGGGAGTCTTTGTGATTTCATTGTTTCGATATATGCGTGAATTCAAATATTTGCTAGCAATTTCCATTATCATCTGTGTGTTTGGTTGCAGTGCAAAACAAAGTGTAGATGACCGCTTTGTCACCTTAAAAGTTTATCACACCAATGATATTCATTCACGCCTGCTCCCTGACGGAAAACATCGCGGAGGCCTTGCTTATCTGGCAAGTGTCTTACGCATTATTCGTGAACAAGATTCTCAAGCCCTTATTTTAGACGCAGGGGATTTTTATAAACGTGGCTCTATGCCTGCACAAAAAAGTCAAGATGAGGCAACAGCTGATATTTTATCACAAATGTCTTTTTACGATGCACGTGCTTTAGGTAACAACGAAATCAAAGTCGGTATTGAGCGTTTTCTTGATTGGTCAAAAAATAAAGAACCAGCCCCCATAATAGCTGCAAATTTCGTTGATAAAAACGGTGCTCACGTTTTTGAACCCTACCTTGTGATTAAAAAATCTGGCCTCACTATAGGTCTTATTGGTCTTACTGAAATATGGTCAATCGATAATGAATTTCAGCCATCAACAAAAGATGATGCAAAAGCTCCCTATAAAATCTTAGACCCACTTGAGACAGTTGGTCCGTTAATAGTAAAGTTAAGGCCACAGGTAGATGTACTCATCGTCGTTGCTCATCAGGCTTTTAAGAAAAACGAAGCGTTGGCTAAAAAATATCCTCAAGTAGATCTTGTGGTGAGTGGCCATGCTCACCAGCTCTCTCTTGATCAGAAAAAACTTGGTGAGAATATGGTCGTTGAAGCGGGTGAGTTCGGGCATCAGCTCGGTGTTGTCACCGTTGTTTATGATAAAAATATTAAAAAAGTAAATTCATTAGAGAGCACTTTTTGGCCCATAGGGGAAGAAATGCAGGTTGCTGATTTAAAAATCGAAGCTGCTATAAAATCTGCTTATAAAAAATGGGCGCCTGAGGCATTTGAAGTTCTCACTCAAGCGCAAACAGAACTTGGTGTTATTAATAATTTAAATCGTCACGAAGGAGCATTATCAAATTTTGTGGTAGATCTTATTACGTCAAAAAATAATGCCCAAGTGGGTTTTATCAATAGTGCATTTGTTCGTGAAGGTATTCAAAAAGGTAAAGTTTTAAGAGATCACCTATGGATGTCTATTCCTTTTGAAGACCAAGTTATGACAGCAACCTTGCCACGATTGCATTTACAAGAAATGCTTCAAGAATCAATCACCAGTTATTATAAAAATACAAGTTTTGTGCCTTTTGCTTTTTCAAATATAAAAGCGAGTTTAAAACTTGATCCACTCAATCGAAATCTTTTATCAAGTAAAGTGACGATTGTTTCTAAAAAAGATTCCATTAAAGTGGCGTTACCAAGCTATATAGTTAATCACTGTAGAGAATTTTTTAAAGAAAAGTATTGTCCTATTCAAGCTGTTGAAACAGGCGTTGAGATTAGAAAGCTTGTTGAAGAAACATTTCTAGCTACAAAAAACCTTGAGGCTCCACAACTTAATAGGGTGAGTGTCACTGATCGATGAGAATCATTCTGGTTATAGGAATATCATTAATAATAAATAATACACTAAACGCAGCAGAGCCAACTCCTACACCAGCGCCTTTTTGGAAATCAAAACCTAAAGTTTATAAATCTATTAAAGAAGATCGTTATATCGCAATCTCGGTGAAAACCGATGAAGTGAAAGATCAAGAACGACTTATAATGGCCTGTGGCGGAAGAATACATGCACCTTTGAGTTTTACCCATCAACACATCAATGATTTTAATAGCTATTCAAAATTATTGCCCTATGTTGATGAGACTTCTTTTGATCCAAAAACAAAAAATCTTTTTGTTCATACCTCTCTATTGGGTTACCACGTGCGCATGACACTTCACATGGAAACTCAAAGCACAGCTAATGGTTATAGAATAAATTGGGAGTCAATCTCAGGGAGTTTTAAAGGAATGAAAGGGGTCATCATCGAAGATCGAGATGGCTCTGAGCATACTGAAATTTCAATGGATGCAACTCATATGGCTCATGATTTAGGTATTCCTGCGATACTTTCTGGCCCCATTATAGAAATCGCCGGGCGTAAGATTGCGGCTCGCATGCGTGCTCATATTGAAAGTGAATGGGAAAAATCCAAAAAAGAACTCAAAATAGTATTGCCTCGATGACAAATTTCTAAGAGTCTCTAGGGCACGTTAAGAAATTAAGTAAAGTGGAGTAATGCGTGGCCGAAATTCGAGTAGCTTTTGCAGACACTGATTTAATGGGGATTGTTCATCATTCAAATTATCTGCGTTATTTTGAAGTCTCTCGAGTTGCATGGCTTAAAGAAAATGGTATCAACTATGCCCATTGGGCTAAAAAAGGGCTCCATTTGCCGTTAGTTGAAATTGGTTGTCGTTATCGAAAACCAGCAAGATTTGAAGATGTCTTGATCATCTCAGTAAAGCCAAGCCGCATGGGGGCTCGTGCTGTATTTAATTATGAAGTAAGAAATAAAGAAACAGGTGATTTATTAGTCACAGGTTTTACACATCATGTGACGATTGACGAAACATTTAAGATTATAAAAATGCCTGAAGATCTTCAAAAAATCTTAGGCTAATTCAATAAGAGGAATCTATGGATCGAAACTTAGCACTAGAATTTGTTCGGATTACAGAGGCCGCTGCCCTTGCAGCTGCACGTTTCATGGGCCGGGGTGATGAGAAAATATCTGATCAAGCTGCGGTCGATGCTATGAGACGCGCTTTTGATTCTTTAAAAATTGATGGCACTGTGGTTATCGGCGAGGGCGAACGCGATGAAGCCCCCATGCTTTATATTGGTGAGCGAGTAGGTAAGGGCGGGCCTGAAGTTCCTAAAGTAGACATAGCACTTGATCCATTAGAAGGAACAACAATTTGCGCTCGCGGTGGAGAAAATGCCATCAGTGTTATTGCTGTTGCTGAAAGCGGAAATTTTTTGCATGCACCAGACACCTACATGGATAAAATTGCTGTTGGCCCAAAAGCCGTAGGTAAAGTCGATATTCATGCACCTCCCGCTGAAAATATCAAATCCGTAGCTCGTGCTCTTGGTAAAGACATTGAAGATGTGACAGTCATTATTCTTGATCGCACTCGACATGAAGAACTTATTTTAGCAGTTCGAAAAACAGGAGCTCGCATAAAGCTTATCACTGATGGTGATGTTTCTGCGGCGATTGCAACTTGCCGTGAAAACACAGGTGTAGATTTACTCTTAGGTGTTGGTGGAGCACCTGAAGGTGTTATATCGGCTGCCGCTTTAAGATGTGTAGGTGGTGATTTTCAAGGAATATTAAAATTTAGAAATGACGAAGAAAAAAAACGCGCTCAAAAAATGGGCGTTACTAAACTTGATAAAACATATTCCATTACTGAACTTGCAAAAGGCAATGTCATGTTTTGTGCCACAGGTGTTACTGATGGTACAATGCTCAAAGGTGTTCGATTCGGTGCCGGTGATACAGCTCACACGCATAGTTTGGTGATGCGCTCAAAAACAGGTACGGTGCGCGAGATCGTCGCAGAGCATCAATTAAATAACAAACCTTTATAGTAAATGGCGATTTGTCATCGTTGCCAAAAAGAAATGGGTTTAGGCAAAACCATCTCACGTGGTGATGTATGCACTGAATGTCGATTTGATGCACGGGTTTGCAAAAACTGTGAGTTCTATGATGCTCTTGCTTACAACGAGTGTCATGAACCTGCAGCAGAAAGAGTTATTGATAAAGAAAAAGCAAATTTCTGTGATTTTTTTAAGCCGGGTCAAAGAGCCTCAGGCATTGCCACAAAGAAACTTGACCCCAAAGCCGCAGCTGACGCATTATTTAAGAAAAAATAGGGAGTTATAAAATGGCCCAAGCATCTGTGAGTGAAGTTTTTAATGCATCCGTGAAAGCCTGTTTTCAAGCAGTATCTGATTACAGTAATTATCCAAGTTTTTTAAGCGACGTTAAACGCATTTCAGTAATCGATAGTTCTCCTGATAAAAAACTTATCGAATATGAACTGCAGATAATTAAATCATTTCGTTACCAACTCTGGACTTTTGAAAAACCATTTTCTGAAATCAGCTGGAAGTTTCACTCAGGTGATTTATTTAAAGAAAATCAAGGTAAGTGGACTTTTAAAGATCTTGGCGAAGGTCGAACACAAGTTGATTACAATATTACAGCCAAATTTACCTTGTTTGTTCCAGGGATGATTGAGAAAAAACTTATCGAAGTAAATCTTCCAACTATGATGAAAGCTTTTAAGCAAAAAGCTGAAGCTCAAAAGGATTAACATTATGACTGATAAAAAAAATAAAAATAATGATGAAGATGAAATTGATGATGTAGAAGAAAAACACGGCGGCCCTGTACTTGATACGGTTAAAAAACTCTTCTCTGTTGGTTTGGGTGCAGCTTTCATGACAGAAGAGAGCATTCGTAATTATTTAAGCGACATCAAACTTCCAAAAGAAGTTCTTACCTTTGTTTTGCAAAGTGCCGGTAAAGGAAAAGACGAACTCGTACAAAGAGTGAGTAAAGAAATTGGCGCACTTTTAAGTCATGTAGACATCGTAAAAGAAGCCAGCAAGTTTGTAGAAAATCATAAATTCAAGATCTCAGCCGAGATCGAAGTAATGAAAAAAGACAAAGACTAGCCCAGTCGGTCAGTCGGTACCCGGTACCTTTTTCGTTAGCAGCGCGTCAGCTTTCGGTACTTGAGAAATTGCCTCAGCTTCGTGTGGGAATCTGAATCCTTAACCCACTTTTATACCTCCTGGCCAGATTCATACATAATTTATGAATTCATTTGTCATGCGACAAAATAAAAGCAAAGTGAAGTAAGGGAACTGCACTTACGGAGGATTTATGAAACTTTTCACAATGGTTTTATTCCTAGGACTTTTTTTGGGAACCACTTCTTTTGCTCAAGAAGATTCACGGGCTAGTTGTTTTAAGAAAACTAAAACTTGGCTCTCGCTACGCACATATGACAGTCAAGATAAGGCTGTTGAAAGAGCCGTTACAGTTTGCTCTCGTGGAGGCTCATTTGAATGCATGCACGAGTCTTATTATTGGATATTGCAAGCAACCTATTCTGGCCCTTCTAAAGCGCTCGATTACGCCACAGAAATTTGTAGTCAAGGTGGCAACATTGATTGTGTAAAAGAATCTCACAAGTGGCTTTTAGAAAATACCTATGAGAGTCCAGATAAAGCACTCGCCCGTGCTGTTGAGCTTTGTACTTGGTAAATTTTTATTCAATATGAAATAAAATGCTGTACATGGCTTTGAGTAAATCAGGGTCAAAGCGGCTAGATAATTTATCACGCATTAAAGTGAGGGCTTCATGAGGAGACATGGGGACATTGTATGATCGTTTGGTAGTAAGGGCGTCGTAAGTGTCGGTAAGGGCCACGATGCGAGCCATAGGGTGAATGTCTCCACCCTTAAGCCCTTGCGGATAGCCGTTACCTATATGGTTTTCATGATGCTCAAATACACACGCTTTAATGGCGTCAGAAACATCTGGATAATCTATAAGAAGTTGCAGGCCGTAAAGAGGATGGCGTTTCATTTGCGCCCACTCTGATTCATCAAGGCCGCCGCTTTTACAAATTATTTCAACAGGAACTTTTCTTTTACCAATATCGTGAAAAAGTGCTCCGCGACCGATATCTAAAAGATCTTCTTTTTTTGTGTAACCAGCTTTTTGCGCTAAGCCTAACGAGTAAACACAAACATCAAGACTATGATTGTAAGTGTAAAAATCATGACTACTGAGCCCTATAAGATTTGCGACAGCCGATGGTTCTGCATCAATAAAATCGATAAAGTTTGAAATAACGGATTTTGATTCTTCAAGGGCTTGATCTACTTTTGGATTTTCAAAAAGTTCTTCAACTAAAGAAAATGAACTTTCTTTAAGGATCAATGCTTTTTCAGCAGGGGAATGTTCTGTGTCGTCAACGCGATCCTTAATATAAGACTTATAACCATCGCGATCTTCTTCTTTTATAAAAAAGACGTCAGCTTTTCGAGATACGAAGTGCCCTAGTTTTTCACCCTCAAAAGCGCTTCCTGTTCTGAGATACAGAACATAGCGGCCGTTAAGCAAAATAAAGAGGTCAAATGTGATTTTTCGGTTGGGATGCATACTCGCCAACCTAATCTTGAAGTATTTTTGCTCCATTTCTTAATTATGACGAGGCACTGCATTGACTGTCAACGGCAAGAGCCTGTAAAGATAAGTTATGTCTCTAGAGCTCGACACACCGGTTCAATTTATCAAAGGCGTAGGCCCCAAGGTCTCAAGTCTTCTTGCGCGTAAAGATATTCATAATGTCGGCGATGTTTTGCAGTGGTTTCCTAGAACCTACGAAGATCGCCGCTCAGCTAAGTCTATTAATCAATTGATGCCTGGAACGCTTTGTTCTTTTGTAGCCCAAGTTCAGCATTACCGCATGATTCCCATGGGGCGAACAAGGCGTATGATTCATGAAGTTTTACTGCGTGATGACACTGGACAAATTACCGGTAAGTGGTTTCGAGTTCCGTTTAAAAGTTATTTTGAAAGTTTTAAACCCAAGACATTGGTCAGAGTAACGGGTGAAGTAAAAGAATACCGCGGTTCAAAAGAAATTCATCATCCAGATATTCGTGTGCTTGATGAAGCCGGAGATGAGGTCGGCGAAGACAAAGATGCTGGGTTATTACCTATATATTCTGAAACAGAAGGGCTTAATCAAAAACTCATCCGTAAAATTGTTCAAACGGCCTTGTCTAATGTGGGTTCTCTTGTTGAAGAAACTATGCCTGAATGGATTTTAAGAAAATACGGCCTTCCACCACTCAAAGAAGCTTTATTAAAAGTACATAAGCCTGGTGAAGAAGATGTAAAAGCATGGCAAGAATTTCAAACACCTCATCAACGTCGACTTATTTTTGAAGAATTTTTTTGGCTTGAGCTACATCTCGCGCGCACGCGTCACGGTATGATCAAAGAAAAAGCTCCTGCGTTACGAGCGCTCACCACTTTAAGCCAAGGAATTCGTAAACAATTAGAATTCACACTTACTGAAGGCCAAGAAAAAACTCTAGCTGATATCACAGGTGACGTGATTCACCCTCACCCCATGCATAGACTTGTGCAAGGTGATGTGGGTTGTGGAAAAACAGTAGTTGCATTTTTAGCAGCCGCGATGGTCATTGAAAATGGATTTCAAGTAGCAATTATGGCGCCCACAGAAATTTTAGCTGAACAGCATTTTACAAAAGCCCAAAGCCTCTTTGCAAATCTTGGCATCAACGTCGCTTTTTTAAGCGGTGGTCAAAAAGAAAAAGATGCAAAAGTAGTTCGCGAGGGAATAGAAAATGGAAAATTTCAATTAGTAGTTGGTACTCATGCCTTGATACAAGAGGGAGTTAATTTTAATAATCTAGGATTTGTAATTATAGATGAACAGCATCGATTTGGTGTCAAGCAACGTGCTCAACTTAAACAAAAAGGTATCAGCCCCCATTTTTTAATTATGACAGCAACACCTATACCACGCACTCTCGCCATGACAGTCTATGGTGATCTTGATGTTTCAATTATTAAAGAGATGCCAAAGGGCCGATTACCAATCACAACCAAAGTGACATATGAGAGTAAACGCAATTTAGTTTATGATTTTGTGCGAGGTCAGCTCGAACGCGGACGTCAAGCTTACGTTATTTATCCGCTCGTTGAAGAAACAGAAAAATTGGATCTTAAAAATGCAACTGATATGGCTAAAACTCTAAGTGAAGAATTTAAACCCCATAGTGTGGGACTTCTTCACGGTCGTTTAAAATCCATCGAAAAAGAAAATCTCATGCATCAATTCAAAGCTGGAGAATTGAGAGTTTTAGTTTCTACCACTGTTGTTGAAGTAGGGGTCGATGTGCCCAATGCGTCTGTCATGGTGATTGAGCACGCAGAACGATTTGGTTTATCACAACTTCATCAACTCAGAGGGCGCGTGGGGCGTGGAATTCATAAGAGCTATTGTATATTACTTGCAGGTCGTGCTCAAAGTGATGAGGCAAAGCGGCGCTTAGAAGTTATGGCTCAAACCCAAGACGGTTTTAAAATTGCGGAAGAAGATTTAATAATCAGAGGCCCTGGAGAATTTTTAGGAACCCGTCAATCAGGCTTACCAGGTTTTCGATTGGCAAATCTTGTAAGAGACGTAGAAACACTGACCGAAGCGCGAAAAGCTGCGTTTGAAATATTAGAAAAAGATCCAGATTTAAAATCTCCTGATAATAAATTGATTCATGAAGCTGTGTTTTCGAGAAAAAAATCAGTACTACTTTTTGCTACTATTGGTTAAATAATTACGCATAAAGTCAGTGAAAATTCCTTTGCAAATCAACTCTATGGTGCGTTTAGTCAGCTTTTGGATCGGTGTTAACGATCTGTAATTTCCATAAATATCAAGGCTTTGTGTTGACACTCGACGAACGGCTTGGTCTCCTTTTAATCAAGAAGTAAGGGATTATTTTCAGAGCGCTTATAAAGGCTCCATGGGGGAACCAAAGCATGTCTCGATCACTCGTAGTATTCGCAATTTCTTTTCAATTTATCTTTGCTGTTTGTTTTGCCGGCGATAAAATCAGACTCAAAAACGAAACCTTCAGCATCACAGAAAAAACAAATGCCAACGGGTTTAATCGAGCAGGCCCGAGATTTCTACCTACTCAAGGTAAAGAATTCTACATCGTTCAGTTCTCAGGCCCTGTATTAAAAACATGGAAAGACAATTTAGAAAAAGCAGGTGTTAAATTTGCTACTTATATTCCGGATGATGCTTTTTTAGCAAAGATTCAAAACAGTGAATCTTGGGCCGCTCTGAATGTAGCAACAAATATTAAAGGCATTATGCCTTACGAAACTAAATATCGAATCAGTCAAGAATTTGGATCAGATCTTAATTCTAAAAAACCTCAACAAGTTCTCGTGCGCCTAATTTCAGATACTGAATTTGAGAATTTCATTAAACAATCAAGAAATCTCAACATTTCTAATATCTCACGTGCATCAGACAGACTTGTGGGTCTCACCATCGCTGATAGCATTCACAAGCTTGCAGAGATTGAGGGTGTAGAGTGGATTGAACCTTATAAGAAAATGCAAATTTTTGATTTTGATGTTTCAAGTAATCTTCATAATCAAGAAACACCAAATGGTGACTACACTGATCTCACAGGTTATGAGTCAGGTACAAAACTTATGAACTTTTCAGCCGCTCACGCTCGAGGTTTTAATGGCCAATCTGAAATCGTAGCTGTTGCCGATACTGGCCTTGATCGCGGTTCAACCACTGAAATTTTAGAAGATCTTAAAGGCCAAGTAATTAAAGGTTATGCCCTTGGGTTTTTTGGTCTGAATTTTCGTAATCTAGTAAAATGGAGTGACCCCCAAGGTCACGGCACACACGTTGCTGGCTCAGTATTAGGTTCAGGGGTTAGTTCAAACGGAATGCTTAAAGGCGGAGCATTTGGTGCAAAGCTTGCGTTTGAAGGAATGTGGAACACGCTGCTTAATAATCTCTTAGTACTTCCAAATTTTGAAAAACTTTTTGGGCACGTACATACTACCGATGACGTACATGTTCATTCAAATAGTTGGGGAACCGTTGCTAATCTAGGTGCCTATGACAACTTCGCAGCCATGATCGACGATATCGCCTGGAAGTATCCAGAATTTTTAGTTGTCTTTGCTGCGGGTAATTCAGGTCAAGATCTTAATCGCGATGGTAAAATCGACGGCGGTTCAGTGAGTAGTCCTGGTACAGCGAAAAACGTACTCACGGTTGGAGCAAGTAAGAATTTAGTTCCAGTGGGCGGAATGCAAAAAATGATGAAAGAACTCAGAGGCGGTACTCAAAAATGGGGAGTTGACCCAATCGCCACAAGTAAACTTTCTGAAACTGAAATCGGTATGGCTGCATTTAGTAGCACAGGGCCTACGCTTGATGGTCGTATTAAACCTGACATTGTAGCTCCAGGTACAAATATCATTTCAACTCAGTCTCAACATCCAAAAGCAACTAAACTTTGGGGGCCCTACAATGCAATTTATAGCTATGCGGGTGGAACCTCTATGTCTACTCCACTAACTTCTGGTGCAGCTGCAGTAACACGTCAATACATACGCGCACAGGGGCTGCATAAGCCATCTGCGGCACTTGTGAAGGCAGTTCTTATTCACACAGCATTTGATTTGTTCCCGGGCCAATATGGTACAGGACGTTTTCAAGAATTTACAGTACGTCGACCAAATATGAACGAAGGTTTTGGTCGTGTTGATATGGATAAAGCTACTACCATCAAAAAAGAAAATCTCATCGATGATAAAAACGGTGTTCCAACCGGTGGTTCGCAAAATTACGAACTTGAAGTTAAAGTTGGTCAGAAAGTACGCGTGACTATGGTTTACACAGACGCCCCAGCATCTGCAGGAGCTGCTGAAGCTTTAGTAAATAATCTAGATTTAAAAGTTATGGATTATGAAGGGAATTCTTTTTTTCCAAATCATCTTTCAACAACTGATACAAAAAATAATACTGAGATGGTGGAATTCACAGCCCCTCATGATGGAACCTATAATATCAGTGTGCGTGGCACTAGTGTTCCACAGGGTCGCCCCGGAACCGGAACTCAGCCCTATGCTCTGGTGGTCACTTCTTTAAACGAGTAATATTTACAATATCTTAATGCGATGCGCCTTAACTCGAATATAGAGTTAAGGCGTTTCTTTTTGTCCGCGTTCATTGACGGTTTTGCTCAACTGTGGTACAAATCTCCCACTGCTGCAGCTCAAAGTTTAACGCGTCATGAAAGGACCCAAACAAATGGCATTTAAGATAGGTGATAACGCTGTGTACCCCGGTCACGGAGTGGGCGTTGTACGGGCCATTGAAACCAAGGAAATTTTCGGTAAAAAACAAACTTTTTACACAATTCAAATCCTTGATAACGGCATGAAAATTATGATTCCCAAAGATAACGTTGCCAGCGTGGGACTGCGCGCCATTATTTCTAAAAAAGAAGCCAACGAAGTTTTTAAAATTCTTCGTAAGAAAAATATTAAAATCGATAATCAAACATGGAATCGCCGTTACCGCGAATACATGGAAAAAATCAAAACTGGAAGTATCTACGAAATCGCAGAAGTTTTGCGCGATCTGTTTTTACTCAAAGTTGATAAAGAACTCAGCTTTGGTGAGCGCAAGATGCTCGATACTGCTCGAAGTCTATTAATAAAAGAGTTGGCTTTAGCTAAAAAGGTTCAAGAAAAGAAAGTCGAAGAAGAAGTTCGTGAAATTTTCGGCCTCGAAGCAAAAACCGAAGAAGCTTGAACTTGTAATTTAAAAGTATTTATTCAATGGGGCGCAAAGAAACAGCGCCCCTTTTTTTTAGGCATTTACATGATTGAAGTAAACGATAAATGCGATCTTATATTGGTGGCCGCGGGTAACAGCACTCGTTATGGCGCAAAAGTACCTAAACAATTTGAAGAAGTTCATGGGCGCCCACTTTATTTATGGTCATTAGAAGTATTTTTAAGCTGGCCCCATTTAGGAAATGTTGTGGTTGTTGTTCCAAGCGATTGGGTATTACCAGTTAAAGAAAGTTTTAATTATCTTATCGATACAAAACCCATTGAAGTTGTTGCCGGTGGTAAGACCAGACAAGTTTCTGCAACAAGCGGGTTGTTGGCTTTAAATAAAAATAAAGTTAATCCGTGGGTCATGGTTCATGATGGGGCAAGGCCTGCAATCACCGTTGATCTTTTAGAACGCCTTTGGTGTGCAAGATTGGTGGATTTAAAAATGCATAATATGGCGGGAGTTGTTCCTGGTGTTAAGTCAAAAGATACCATTAAACAAATCACAATTCATAACGGCTTTGAATTGGTGGAAGATACATTATCACGTGAAAAGCTGCGTATTATTCAAACACCTCAATTATTAAAAACTGATCTATTAACCGAAGTTTATAATACAGCGAGTGATGAAAACGCTGTGGATGATGCCAGCTTATTAGAAAATCATGGGCATAAAATTCTTGTGGTCGCTGGTGAAGAAGATAATTTAAAAGTTACTTTCGTGGAGGATATCGAGCGTGTATCGAGTTGGCTTAGGCAGCGACATCCACCGCTTTGAAACAGGTCGTAAACTTGTTTTAGGTGGTGTTGAAATTCCGCATTCAAAGGGGCTCCTCGGGCACTCAGATGCTGATGTGGTTTTGCATTCACTTTGTGATGCCCTTTTAGGTGCCTCAGCACTGGGCGATTTAGGAACGTTTTTTCCGGGAGATGAAAAAAATAAAGATCGCCCGAGTTCAGAAATTTTAAGTGAAGTGTGTAGGCGTGTTTGGGATATGGGTTATCAAATTATAAATGCCGATATTGTCATTATGGCTGAAAAACCTAAACTTACTGAGTATAAAGAATTAATGAAGACAAAAATTGCTGCATTGATGAATGTCCAACCACATTGTGTGGGTGTTAAGGCTACAACGGGTGAAGGCATGGGTGCCATTGGGAGAAGTGAAGGAATATTTTGCCAAACAGTGGTGCTTTTAAAATTAAGAGATAATGAACAAGAAATTACTGAGGTTTAAATGACAAATCGCAACGTTCGAGTACGTTTTGCTCCATCACCAACTGGATATCTTCATGTAGGTGGAGCTAGAAGTATTTTATTTAATTGGCTCTATGCAAAACATGTTGGTGGAACATTTATTTTACGTGTTGAAGACACTGATCAAGCGCGTAGCACTCGCGAATTTGAAGAAATGCAAAAACAAGATATTAAGTGGCTAGGCTTAAATTGGGATGAAGGCCCCGATGTTGATGCAAAGTTTGGTCCCTATCGGCAAAGTGAGCGCCAACATATTTATAAAGAGCATGCTGATAAACTTTTAACTTCAGGTGAAGCTTATTATTGTTTTTGCACTGATGAAGAATTAGAAGTGAAAAAACAAGTGGCCATGAAACAAGGGCGTCCTCCTCAATACGATGGCAAATGTAGGCATTTACCCGCCCAAGATGTAAAACTAAAATTAGAAGCTGGGCAAAAAGGGGCCGTAAGATTTTGGATTAAAAAACCTAAGAAATATTTGCTCAAAGATCTCATCAGAGGTGATGTTGAGTTTCAAGAGGGCATGGTTGGAGATTTTGTAATATTAAGATCTGATGGCATGCCGGTTTATAATTTTTGTTGTGTCATAGATGACCACTTAATGGAAATTACTCACGTCTTAAGAGCTGAGGAGCATTTATCAAACACAGTGCGACAACTCATGTTGTATGAATCATATGGTTGGGTTGCTCCTGAGTTTGGTCATATGTCGGTAGTATTAGGCTCAGATAAACAAAAGCTAAGTAAGCGCCATGGTGCAACGTCTGTGAATGAATACCGACAACAGGGTTATCTAAAAGAGGCGATCAATAATTATATAGCACTTTTAGGTTGGAGTTCCCCTGATGGTCGAGAGGTTGTGCCACTTAATGAGATGATTAAACTTTTTGATGTAGATAGGGTTAATTCAAGTCCTGCTGTTTTTGATGGAGTAAAACTTAAATGGATGAACTCTGTCTATTTAAGGGAAATGGATCATCAAGAACTTTGGAAGTTACTCATACCTTTCTTGGAGGCCGATGGTCTTAAATTTGAGGGAGTAACAACTGATTGGATCAACAAAGCTGTTGGTGCATTAAAAACTTCGTTTGAAACATTGGTTGAAGCGGTTTTGTTATTTCATCCGTTATCTGATCAAAATTTTGAATTTTCGCCTGAATCAGAAGAGGCGTTTAAGTGGGCCTCTACAACATCAGTTATCACTCATTGGATAGAAAATCTTAAAAACACCAGTGATGAATTTATTGAAGAAGCAAAATTTGCGGAACTTCAAAAAAAGATTCAAACTGATTGTGCTGTAAAAGGTAAAGAGTTTTTTCAAGCCCTTCGTGTAGCTATCGTTGGTAAACCTCACGGTACAGAATTAAAACAATTGGTTCCGCTACTTTCAAAGAAGAGTTTGATTCTTAGGGCTGAAAAAACTTTAGCTCGATGTTTAAAAGTTTGATTTAATAAATGGCATGTAAATAATGTGATTTCAGTAAGAGAGATTTTAAAATGACTATGAAAATTTATAACACTTTAACACAAAAAAAAGATGATTTTGCCCCCATTGAACCAGGGCATGTGCGCATGTACGTCTGTGGGCCGACGGTTTATAATTTTTTACATGTTGGGAATTTTCGTGGGCCTATATTTTTTAACTTTGTGAGAAATTATTTTGAACACACAAATCACAAGGTCACTTACGTTTATAATTATACTGATGTAGATGATAAAATAATTAAAGCGGCCAATGAAGAAAAAATCACACCCTTTGAATTAGCAGATAAATACGTACTTGAATTTGAAAAAGATTTTAAAGCCGTTGGGTTAAAACCCGCGACTTTTAACCCCAGAGTGACAACTCACATCAAAGAAATTATCGAGATGATTGAAAAGATCGTCCGTCATGGTGCGGGTTACGTTGTTGATGGTGAGGTTTTTTGCAGCATTGAAAAAATAAAAGAATATGGAAAGCTCAGTCATAAAAACATTGATGACCTTATCGCAGGGGTGAGAGTCGAAATTGGTGAGAAAAAGAAAAATCCTTTAGATTTTTCTTTATGGAAGCCTGCAAAGCCTGCTGAACCTTACTGGGATAGTCCGTGGGGTAAGGGCAGGCCTGGGTGGCATATCGAATGCTCAGCAATGGCTAAGAAATATTTAGGGGACACCTTTGATATTCATGGTGGTGGAATTGATCTTATATTTCCTCATCATGAAAATGAAATTGCACAAAGTGAAGCTGCTAATAATAAACCGTTTGTAAATTTTTGGATGCACAATAATTTTATCAATATGGGTAAAGATAAAATGTCAAAAAGTCTTGGCAATATCTTTACTGCTAGAAATTTTTTAGAACGTTTTAATGGCGAAACATTAAAGTTTGTAATTTTATCAGCACATTATAGAAGTCCTTCTGAGTTTGGTGATTCAGTCATTAGTCATTGTATTCATGGTCTGGCTCGCATTTATTCAAGCATGGCCCAGGCTGAAACGTGGCTCAGTAAGTGTGAAAAAGCAGGCTTTAAGGCTGATCATAAAGGCTCGCTTCTTGACCCAAAAGGCTTTGGTGAGAGAGTAAGTAGCATTTGGCCAGGTGTTAACGCTGCGTGCGCTGATGATTTTAACACGCCTGAAATATTAGCTGAAATTTTTAACCTTGTTCGTAGTTTTAATAATATTCTAAAACCGGGTTTAAAGGCCTCTCAAGAACTGGCTAACTCATGTAGTAAACATCTTGCGTTAATTAAAGAAGTTGGGTCATTACTGGCATTGTTTCACGAACCCCCGTGTAGCTTCTTGATTGCACTTGATGATATTTTGTTGCGTGATAAAAAATTAGAAAGAAGTGCTGTGCAAAAACTTGTCGATGATCGTTGGAGAGCACGGGTTGATAAAGATTTTAAAAAGTCTGATGAAATCAGATTAGAACTTACAGGTCTTGGAATTGAAGTAAGAGATTCTTCAGATGGAACTGAATGGGAAGTGAAAAAATAAATGTATGAACCCCGGTTTGGGAAAAAAAATGAACTCGTAGAGAGTCGACCATTTCAACTTGTCACTGACTATAAGCCCCAAGGCGATCAGCCTAAGGCAATTGAACAACTTATTAAAAATTTTGAATCAGGAAGTAACCATCAAGTTTTGTTAGGAGTCACAGGCTCTGGAAAAACATTTACGATGGCTCATACTATTGCACGCATGGGTAGACCCGCGCTGATCTTAGCACCAAATAAAACTTTAGCAGGCCAATTGTACGCTGAGTTTAAGCAATTATTTCCACTCAACGCTGTTGAATATTTTGTAAGTTATTATGATTACTACCAACCTGAAGCTTATATTCCATCAACTGATACGTTTATCGAAAAAGATTCAGCCATTAATGAACAAATTGATCGCATGCGACACTCTGCCACGCGTTCACTTTTTGATCGTAGTGATGTGATTATTGTTTCAAGTGTGTCGTGTATCTATGGCTTGGGAAGTCCTGAAGCCTATGAGGGTATGTTAATTTTAATTGAATCGGGTAGCGATATGAAGCGAGATGATCTGCTTCGTAAATTAGTCGATATTCAATACAATCGAAACGATGTTGATTTTCACCGTGGTACATTTCGTGTACGTGGTGATGTGGTTGAGATATTTCCTCCCTATGAAGATAGTCGTGCTGTGCGGGTTGAGTTTTTTGGTGATTTTATTGACGCCATTAGTATTGTTGACCCATTACGTGGAACGATAATTCAAAAAGTAGAACGTGCTACGATTTACCCAGGAAGCCACTATGTGACAGATCTTGATCGAAGTAAAAAAGCAATCATTACGATTCAAGATGAACTGCGCGAGCGACTTGAACAATTAAAATCTCAGATGAAATTGGTTGAAGCTCAACGACTTGAACAGCGCACATATTACGATATTGAAATGATTGAGGAGATTGGTTTTTGCCAAGGTATTGAGAATTATTCAAGACATTTCACTGGGCGAAAACCTGGTGAAGCGCCTCCAACTTTGATTGAATATTTTCCTAAAGATTTCATAACTTTTATTGATGAGAGTCATGTGACGGTTCCTCAAATTGGGGGAATGTACAAGGGTGATAGGTCACGTAAAATGACGCTTGTTGATTTTGGTTTTAGGCTTCCTAGTGCACTTGATAATAGACCTCTAAATTTTCAAGAATTTGAAAGTTTAGTAAATAAAGTTATGTATGTTTCAGCAACACCTGGTGCTTATGAACTTCAAAAAAGTGAGGGGTTAATAATAGAACAAATTATTCGCCCTACTGGCTTGATTGACCCGGAGATTGAAGTGCGTGGGGCAAAATTTCAAGTTGATGATTTACTTAAAGAAGTTCGCATTAGAGCAAATCTTAAAGAGCGAGTGCTTGTTACTACACTTACTAAACGCATGGCTGAAGACTTAACTGAATATTTTCAAGGCATGGGGGTAAGAGTTAAGTATCTTCATAGTGAAATTCTAACTCTTGAACGCTCAGAAATTATTCGAGATCTTAGACTTGGCGTATTTGACGTTTTAGTGGGAATTAATTTACTCAGAGAAGGTCTAGATATACCTGAGGTAAGTTTAGTTGCGATCTTAGATGCAGATAAAGAAGGGTTTTTACGATCTGAAAGATCCCTTATTCAAACAATAGGGCGAGCTGCGCGAAATATTAACGGTAAGGTTATATTGTACGCTGATAGAATTACTGATTCGATGAAAAAGGCCATGGCAGAAACTCAAAGACGTCGAGAAATTCAAAGCAAATATAATATTGATAATAATATTACTCCTCAAACAATTAAAAAGCTGATTTCACAAACTACAGAGCAACTCTACGCTGCTTCTGATCAAGTGCTTTACACCGCTCCTCAGCCCCGAGGTCGTGATGGTGAGAATAAAGTGGCGTCTCCAAAAACACTTTACGCATTAACGCCAGAGTCGATTAATAAGCAGATTGTTAAACTTCGAAAGCAGATGAAAAAAGCTTCAGATAAACTTGATTTTGAAGAGGCTGCAAATATTCGTGATGAGATTAAGCGCTTAGAACTTCAAGAAATGCGTTTTAGTGATGTTGCTAATTTGGGAGGCGAAGCCGAAAGCTAATGGCTCGCAACTCAAAGTCTGATATCTCTGAAAAATTAACTGAACTTAAAGCATCAATTGCTGGGTTTCCGACGACACCTGGCATTTATCTTATGAAAAATGCAATTGATAAGATTATTTATGTCGGTAAAGCTAAAGTTTTAAGATCACGGGTTCGTAGTTATTTTACAGGTTCTGGGCATTCTGCAAAAACACAGTATCTAGTAAGTCACATTTCAAAAATTGAATATATTGTTACAAAAACTGAAGTAGAAGCTTTTTTACTTGAAGCATCATTAATTAAAAAACATCGACCTAAATATAATATCAGACTTAAAGACGATAAGACGTACCCGTATATTAAAGTAAGTATGGCTGATGATTATCCAAGGCTTTATCTCTCACGAAAAGTAAAACGCGATGGAAGTATGTATTTTGGCCCTTTCACAAGTGGTTTAGCTGTTTGGGAAACCATAAAATTTTTAAACCGTACATTTCAAATTAGAGATTGTAGTGATCATTATTTTAGAAACCGCACTCGACCTTGTTTGACCCATCAAATAGGAAATTGCACAGCCCCATGTGTAGACATCGTCGATAAAGAAACTTATCAAAAAGATATTCAAGGGGCGTTATTATTTTTACGAGGCAAAGATAAACTGCTCCTTAAAGAAATAACAAAACGTATGAAAGAGGCTGCAAATGATGAACAGTTTGAGTACGCGGCAAAACTTCGTGATTCCTTAGAAGGATTAGAATCTATTCTAGAAAAACAATCAGTTATTAATGCTATGGGAGAAAAAGATCAAGACGTGATTGGTTATGAAGGTGATGAGCGTGGATGCACAATCGAAGTACTTCATGTGAGACAAGGTAAACTTTTAGGAAGTCAGCCACATTTTATGCCGTTATTAAATCCAACAGCAGAAGATGAAAACCCCCAAGAGTGGCTAGCGTCTTTTGTGAACCAGTATTACGAAGAAAACATGGTGCCTGATGAGGTTCTTTTGGGTGCCGATTTGGGGCGTGATATTCATAAACTTTTAGAAGCTGTGTTATGTGAACGTACTGGCAAAAAAGTAGTTGTAAGATACCCTACGAGTCAAGATGCCAGCCGCATGCTTGAAATCGCCCAGGCCAATGCCAGTGAACATTTTAAACATCACGTTACAAAAACAGAACGCAAACATAAGGGTTTAGAGGAAATTAAAGAACGTTTGGGGTTATCTGAACTTCCTATGCGCATTGAATGTTATGATATTTCAAATTTTCAAGGTGCAGAAGCTGTTGCTAGCCAAGTGGTGTTTGAAGAAGGTGTTCCATCAAAAGATTGGTATCGCCGTTATAAAATTAAGACAGTTCAAGGGGCTAATGATTTTGCAATGATGAAAGAAGTTTTATCACGTCGAATGACTCACGTAGAGCAAGATGAGCCTCAATTAATAGTTGTGGATGGTGGTAAAGGTCAATTGAGTATGGCGGTTGCAGTTTTGGAAGAACTTAAAAAAACTCATATTCCAGTAATTGGTTTCGCAAAAGCACGAACACTTGGAAAATTTGATGATGCTGATGTGAAAGGCTCAGAAGAGAGAGTCTTTTTGCCTGGCAGACAAAACCCTGTGACGTTTGCAAAAAATTCTGAAGCACTTCATATTTTAGTGGGCATTCGGGATGAAGCCCATCGATTCGCAATTTCGTATCATCGAAAACTTAGAGAAAATCGAAGTCTTGAAAGTGAGCTTGATCACATCGTTGGTCTCGGGGAAAAACGCAAAAAAGCGCTTTTAAGAAAATTTGAAAGTATTGATCAACTTAAATGTGCCCCGGCGGCAGACATTGCAATGCTACCAGGGTTTAATTCGGTTTTAGCAGAGCGTGTTTTATTACAACTTAATGAAGATGAATCATCTGTTAATGAAGACACCCAACCTAGTATCCAAGTCGAAATCAAAAAATAATTTATTTAGCACGTTCAGCTTTAGGTGCTGGTTTTATGGGAACGCCCGCCCCACTGGGCTTGGTTGTTTGAGCAGGTTTGTCATTTGTGGCTTGAGCAAAATTGTTAAATGGATTTTTATCTTTAGGGTACGCAGCTTGATTTTTTTGAAGTTGCTCCCAGGCTTTCAATGCAGCGTGTGATGCATTTGAATGAGACGCACTTAGTTTTTCAATAATGTTTGTTCCTGTTTTATGAAGATTGTTTTCAAAAGTGATAGCGACTGTTCCATCTTTAAAGATATATTGAATTTGACCGACAGCACCTTCTTTTGTTTTAATGCTTTCTCCTTTTTTGTAAATCACATCATTAGAAGTGGTAAACGTTTCAACTTCCAAAACAAGTTCATCAGTTAAATCAAAATGAGAAGTCTTTTTCTTAGTTTTTTGTTTTGGGAAGTCATAAAAATCTATGGATAAATTTCCATTTTTTCTTTCAAAATTATATCGCGCAGGCTTTTGAGATTTATCATCATCCATTTCAAGTAAAACCTCGCCTTTGTCAAAAAGCAATTTAACGGAGGCTACTTTTAAGCCACCCTCTTTTGTTCGCAAAAGTACTGCAGTATCAATTTTTAAACCTGAGTCATGCTCTTCTGTGAATTTAGAAATTTCAGTCATATCTATTTCAAGATATCTATACGTACTGCGGGGTGATTTAAATTCAGAGTCAGTGAACTTAACTTCTACAGAGTTGCCATGGGTTGAATAGATGTCATCATAATTATCAGCTGTATTATTTTTATCGCGATTTTCAAATAGGCGAGAAATTTTTCCGATTTGCCCGGTTCGTCGATCAATGACCGTTTGATCTTTATGTGTGATGCTGGGAATCCCCTCTGTGAAATCTACGCGGGAAACTTTTTCAGGAAGGCTGGTTTCACGTGGTGTGACTTCTTCTAAGCGTTCTCTTTCTAAAAGAAGCCTAATTCTGGCTTGTTGTTGTGCCTTGTAATTACTTTGAGAGGGTGGCTCAGCTTTTGCCATTTCTGACATGCCGAAAATAAATAGGCTTGCGATCATGAATTGTTTCATTTGTTCCCCTTTAGCTCTGAATAGAGCAAGGGGAGTGCCGCGTGAAATCGTACGTATTTCTTATGACTATGGTTTTGAGTATAAAGCTTGGCCAACTGTCTGATTATTTTAACTAAGATAAAACCGTGAGACTTTGTGGCTTAATGGTTGGTTGAAATAATAAGTCATTTCAATGACTTACATAGAGGCGAGAGAATATAGCCACTCACCTTAAAAATCGTATGAATTCAAAGGGTTGCGATAAGATTTGCAGTTCAATGCCAATCTGATAAAAACCCTTCGAGATGCTTATTGTAAAATAAAGCTTGAGACTTTATTTCTTATTCCGCAATCCGGGCAATTTGCTTCTTCATGGACTTCCAATTTTAGGTAGTCTGTTTGATGGCTGAAGCGAAGCTTTGAACCGCAGAGACAACAAGTCTCTAAAAATTCGATAAGATCTTCGTTTGTGATATTGAGTGGTGCTACGATTCCATTTTGTGCGTTCATTTGCCTGTCCTCCTGACTGACATACATATGAACGGCATTGGCGGCGTAAAACTTTAAACAATTTAAAAAACCGTTATTAGGAATTTAAAAAATGTCGATGAAGGAAAATTTTGCCTATTTAAAAGAAGTGCTCGGTGTTAGATACTTTGCGATTGGGGAAAATATTGCCCCTGCAAAATCTGATTCAGATCTTTTTGTTGCAAATGGATTACCACCTGATGAGCCCATTAACGAAATACATAAAAAAAGAAAAAGTCATAGTGAACATGTTTTGCCAGTTTCAAATTTGAATAATCTTTTGAGTGATCTTAAAGATTGCGGGCGATGTAAACTTAGTGAAGGGCGTTTGAATATTGTCTTTGGATACGGTTCACCCAAAGCACAATTGATGTTTATAGGCGAAGGTCCGGGTGAAGAAGAAGATGCTCAAGGTGAGCCCTTTGTTGGAAAAGCGGGGCAGCTTCTTAATAAAATGATTTCAGCTATGGGTCTAACGCGTGAAGAAGTTTATATCGCCAACGTTGTGAAATGCCGCCCACCTGAAAATAGAAACCCAGAACTTGATGAAGTGGAAGCTTGTTCACCTTATATGCATTCTCAAATATCACTTATTAAGCCAAAGATCATTGTGGCTCTAGGGGCATTTGCGGCCCAGGTACTTTTGGGCACTAATGAAAAAATAAGTCAGCTTCGAGGGCGAATCTTTGAGATCGATGGTCTTAGAATAATTCCAACTTTTCATCCTGCATATTTGCTGCACGACCCCACACAGAAAAAATCTGTTTGGCAAGATCTGCAACTCGCTATGCATGAATTGGGATTAAATATTCCTAAACACTGACTAAGGTCTTGAATCACACTCTCTTCTAGATAAGAAAACTGAGTTGAGTTCTAATTACCCTGGAGAAGCCACGGAGGGAACTTCACTTGATGCGATTAACAGCGATTCTTATTCTCATCACATGTTTTTGGAGCCAAATCGTACTTGCTGAAAAAGTGCGTGTGAAAATTCTCCAGCTTCCTTTGCCCCTTGAAATTACAGGAGAAGGAATAACACTTTTACCGATTAAATCTCAAAATATTCGTAATATTTCTATTCCAAAATCAGAACGTATTATTATTGATTCGCAAAAAATCGGAGCACAAAGAGTTTGGATTATACGTAACGGAAATAATATCACGCGCTCATCTGAGCCATTTTTACAAATACTTTCACATAATTCTAAAGTGCGCATTTTTGGATATGATCTTCCCGCACCATTACTACTCTCAACTTTAAATCGCACAAATACTGTTGATGTTATTGAGGCTGTTGAGCTTGAAGAATATCTTGTTGGTGTTTTGCAAAGTGAAATGCCGGGGCATTGGCCACTGGAAGCTCTTAAAGCGCAATCCATTGCCGCAAGATCGTATACACTTTTCCAAATGTCTTTAAAAAAGGGCTCGCCGTTTCATCTTGAAGGAAACGTGATGGATCAAAATTATTCAACTCCACTAAAGTCTCCAATCATTGATAAAATAAGAAAAGCTGTAATCGCAACAGAAGGTATAGTTTTATTGCATAATGGTCGCGTGACTAAGGCCTATTATCATGCCAATTGCGGAGGCCAAACTGAAGAGCCAAATCTTGTCTGGAAGGGTGAGTCTTTAGAAACAGGAACTGTGGCCGATGTGAGTTGTCCGTTTAGCCCAAAATCTAAGTGGTCTTTAGAGGTAAAATTTAGTGATCTTAAAGAGAAAATGCAATTATCTGGTCATCAACTTTCAGGTATTGAGCGTGTGCAAATTGTGATGAGAACGACGAGTTCACGAGTGGCGTTGATTGCATTTAGCGATGGGCGAAAAAATATTTTAATTTCAGGCCAAGAGCTCAGGCAAGCTATCGGTTTTGATCGTTTGAAAAGCACTTTATTTTCTGTAGTACAAAAAGGTGATTCTGTTGTATTTAAAGGGCAAGGTTTTGGCCACGGAAGTGGACTTTGCCAATGGGGAGCAAAGACGCTGGCTGAAAAAGGCACGAAAGCTGCCGATATTTTAAGGCATTACTATCCCCGAACGCAGTTAACTGAAGTAAATGTTGCTCACCGCTGATCTTCAATTTGAATATCCTGAAAACCTTGTAGCAACGAGTGCTTTAGCTCGTGGAAAATCACGCATACTTCATATTTCTCGCGATCGTGATCAAGTTGAAGAAATCAATTGGTCTCGTTTTTTAGCCATGTTTAAAAAAGGGGACACCCTTGTTTTAAACGACTCTAAAGTTTTATGGGCAAGACTTATTATTGAAAAACAAACTGGAAGCCTTGGTGAAATATTTTTTTTAAAAACACTTGCAAATCAAAAGCATTGGGAAATTTTATCAAAAGGAATGAATCTCAAAGTAGGAAAAACTATTGATTTGCCAGGAGATCTTAAAGCTAAGGTTTTAAAAACAGGCCGCATCAGCGAAATTGAAATAGAACAATCTGTAGACCTGGCTCAGTATTTTTTAAAACACGGCAATGTGCCGCTTCCGCCATATATTATTCAGGCCAGAGAAAATCAGGTGTGTGAAAATATTAAGTTAGTTGATCAGGCCGCTGAAGATAAAACGCGTTATCAAAATGTGTGGGCACAAAATTTAGGTTCAGTTGCAGCTCCTACAGCGGGTCTACATTTCGGTGATGAGCATTTAAAATATTTGCGCGAAAGTGGTGTGAAGATTGTCTATGTGACTTTACATGTTGGTGCTGGTACATTTTTGCCCATTGAAACTGAAAAATTATCTGATTTTCAAATTCATCCAGAAATTGCAATTATTGAACCTTTAACTTGTGAAGCTGTTAGGCGAACACAAGCTACCGGTAAAAAAGTGTGGGCATGTGGTACTACGGCAACGCGTGCTTTAGAGTCAGCGGTGTGGGCTTCAGGTACGGGGGGGACTAATATTCCTATGATCGTACCTTTTGTTGGCGAGACTCGTCTTTTTATTTCGCCCGGTTATAAATTTCAGGTGGTAGATGCAATGCTCACGAATTTTCATCAGCCTCAATCAAGTTTATTAGCCCTTGTATCAGCTTTTGGTACACGCATGATTCCTGAGGGGCGAGCGCAAGAACTTAAAACTTTACAAAAAATCTTAAATGCCTACAAATTTGCCATTGATAAAAAATTTCGACTTTTTAGTTATGGTGATTTGACGGTTCTTAGTTAAAAAAGAAATCACACATCAAGGGCACTCCCAAAATTCTTTATAAGTCTGGATACATTCACCCTCATGATCAGCATTCACAACACCTGCTTCGCCATCACAACAGTTGGGTGGTGTGGTTAAAACATCAGCGCATGTTGCCTTGCAATCAGCCTGATCACAACCATCCATAGTTTGTTTACATTTTGTCGTACATGTCGCTTTTAATGATCTTGTTTTTCCGGCCTCACAGGTAGTGCAATTTTTAGTTCCGTCAGCGCATTTATTTCCGCAGGTATCGTCTGGCTCTTCTCCGGGGCAATAATCATTTGTGTCGCTAGGACAACCAGTGCAAGTTGTGCAATCTTTAGTTCCGTTAGCGCATTTATTTCCGCAGGTATCGTTTGGTTCGTCTCCGGGACAATAATCATTTGTGTCGCTAGGGCAGCCAGAGCAGCCAGTGCAATCTTTAGTTCCCGTTGGACAAGTTCCACCACAACCGTTTCCAGGTTCACTTCCTGGGCAATAAGAGCTTGGGACACAAGTCGGCGTACAGGAACAATCTTTGGTTCCCGTTGGACAAGTTCCACCACAACCATTGCCAGGTTCACTGCCAGCGCAGTATGTGTTAGTGTCAGGACATGATGGTGATTTTGTTCCTGTTGGACAAGTTCCACCACAACCATTTCCAGGTTCATTGCCTGCGCAATAAGTTGATGTGTCAGGACAAACCGCAACGCAACAAACTTTAGTGCCGATTGGGCAAGCATCCCCACAGCCATCGTCGGGTTCAGCACCCGGGCAATATGTAGATGGATCAGGACACTCAAAAACACAAAAACTGGTTGTTGTGGGAGCACTCTGATTTTGTGCCTGATCGTATGCGATAAACGAGATCGTGTAGTACCCTTTTGATAACTCACTAAGTCTTACATTGATTCCTGTTTGAGAACGATTTGCAGCGCCGGTTGTTTGAAGTGCATGAC
>Ga0163151_10002108_pt1 | contig 31786 bp, 29 predicted proteins | sample OliLakLV19MP5IB2_FD_145596 | JGI IMG/M metagenome (GOLD analysis project Ga0163151, IMG submission 145596) | Freshwater microbial mat bacterial communities from Lake Vanda, McMurdo Dry Valleys, Antarctica - Oligotrophic Lake LV.19.MP5.IB-2 | ecosystem: Environmental > Aquatic > Freshwater >... | reverse complement strand
ACCATAATCAGGAGAAGACTCAGGCAGATTGAAGGCGTCTTCTGAGCGCTGGGCAATGCCAATTTGCAGATTGCCGTGTTTGTGTAGCTCGGTGCGATAGTTCTTCGTGTCCAGCAGCACAGCCAGACTTGGATGCACGTAGGGAATATGGAAGCCTTCCAGGTAGTTCTCGATGTACAAAGCCCAGTTTGCTTGCACTTCGTAATCTCTAGAGTTTTCCGCATCGAAATGAAAATCTGCAAGCGGTAACCAGTCGAGCCGACGCTTCATATCCTCGATGACGTCAGCCAATGGAGAAGCTGGGTTCACGCTTGAGAAGATGAACTTGCCCCATTTTTCTGTAGGGACTTGCGGGAGGTTGTCCTCTTGGGAGGGAAAATCGAGCGCTTCTTCGAAACCTGGCGTGGATACGAAAGAGCCATCTAAACCAAATCGCCGGCCGTGGTAGCGACAGCGCAGCTGCTGTGTGTGGCACTCCGATTCCACAAGCAAATTTCCGCGGTGGGTGCAGACGTTGGATAGGGCGTGGAACTGCGCTGCGCTGTCACAGGTGAGCAGCATTGGCTCATTCAAGTACCCTTCCAGGATGGTAATTGGTAAAGCTAGCCCTGGGTTTTTGATCTGGTCCGTATCGGTTATGAACTGCCAACTTGGTGTGAATATTTTCTCGCGCGCGGCTTCAAAATACTTGGGGTCTGTATAAAACTTGGTCGGCAGCGTTCGGGCGATGCGAATGTCGCTGTCTATGGTCTTGCTGAGCAAATCTGGTTTTGGCATAACGTCGTTTTTTCATCATAGATACGTAGGGATCTTGAGGCGATCTTAGCCTTTTTGACCGCACTGCAAGCAAGCTGAGGCAAATATAATCACGCAATTGTGCAGCTTGAGCTGCTGAGCCAAGTGATACCAAATGCGATGCTGAACTGGGAACTGCCCTGTGACCGGTGCGTCTCCTTGTGCACCCTTTAACCGGCGTTGTGTTGCCTCTCATGGGTGTCCAAATTGAGGCTAACTCAGCACTTGCTGCTTACCAGTGGTGGCAAGGTCCAACCCCGTGCTCCTCCGATCAGGGGGTTTTTGCAAAGCGCCTGTACGACCCAGGCGCTTTGGCATTTTGGTACTTATGAAAGCGCGTTTCAGGTGTAGGGCGGCGCCGTGCCCTCATTTTGGTTTGGGCAACAGTCTTAGCGGTCAATTCTGTTTTTCCTTTACGCGCACCCCTGATGCGGTAATTTCTATCTTATTTGCGTTTTCGTCGTGAGAACTTGCCCGCTCCTTCATAATCAACATGGATCTTTCGATCTTGTCTGTAATTGCGGCTTTCAGTAGGATAATATTGTCGGACATATAGCTGAAACGTCCACCGCCTGCGGTGTGGGTCCCGAAGTCAGTCAATCCGCCCAATGTCTCGAACGTCACTATGCTTGTTACCCCTTTTACCGTAAAATGCTGGGTCAGAGCGTAGATGTAGTCATGTAGCCGTTGCCCATCGGTCGTGGTGGTTATTAAATCGCCAATTGCGTCGATGACAATGCGCTTGATACCCAGTTCGTCGATACGAGAGAACATCTCCACGATGATACTGTCCATCTGAAGTTCTACAGGGGAGGCATATAGCAGGTCTAGACCTGCTGCCTTTAGCTTTTTGAGATCGCATCCAAGGCCGTTAATGGTCCGCTCAAGTTGCGTAGGGTTTTCCTCGAAATTCACATACAGCCCAGGCACTCCCTGCCGGACGCCATCCAGCAGAAATTGAAGAGCAAATGTCGTTTTGCCACATCCTGTAGGTCCCGCCAATAGTGTGGTGCTCCCCTCCAGGTAGCCGCCATCAAGTAATTCGTCTAAACCCTCGATACCAGTTGTGAGCCGATTCTTACTGTATTGAAAATCCTTTGGCACCTCGGGCGTAACGAGTCGCGGATAAACCTCTAGCCCATCTCTAGTGATTTTGAAAGAGTGGCTTCCTTCTAGATAGGAGCTGCCGCGCAACTTGAGGACTCGCATAAAACGCTCATCGCGAGTGCCTTTAGAAGTGCGCGACAGCTCAACAATGCCGTCGGCTGTTGCAAACTCAGGAAGGACCCGGCTGAGCTTTTGGGTGTATTCACCAACCAAGAACACAGTAGTGTCGTAGGCTGTAACCAGGCTTGTGAATTTGTAGAGCAGGTGCCGCATCTCACTTACCGAATCGGTAATATCGTGAAGTGCCTTAAACGAGTCGATGACAATTATCTTGGGCGATTGCTTTGTGATCGCGTCTTCAACGCGCTGATTGAACGCTGAGATGCCGTCCTGGGTAATGACAGGACCGATATCTTCGTAAATTACTTGATCGCCAAGCTTTGATGCGTCGAAAAAACTGAAACCCTGAACGTACCTGAGCATTTTTCCTACCGGCTCAGACAGGGTGGTGAGGTACAGAATCGGTCGATCGTTGCCTGCGTTGTGGAACATGAGCTGCTCCGCTAATATTGTCTTTCCGGTTCCCGGATAGCCCATGATGATATTGATTGAGTTCTTCGGAAATCCGCCGCTCAGGATGGTGTCTGCCTCGGCGCTTCCGGTCTCAATGCGTTCGACCTGGCGTCCCTTCATCGATGTCGTCATGAATCCTCCTGAAGTGATTTGGACGCGATTAACCAACTCACTAAGTGCAAGAGCCGTTGCTTCTCAAAGGGTTTTTTCGTAAATGCGTCGGCACCCGATTCGCGGGCAAGCTCTTCGGCGTCCAACATGCTCAACACGAGGATTGGAACTCCCCCCGTCGCGCGATCTTTCTTAAGCAGCCGGCAAAGGGTCAATCCGTCAAGGTGCGGAAGGTAAACTTCGGTGATAAGTAACGCCGGTTGAATGAGGCGCACGCGATCTAGCGCTATATAACCATCGGCAGCAAATTCGACCGCGTAGCCGGCCTCTTCGAGAAAATATGCTAGCAATTTTCGGGTGCTCGGATCGGCCTCCACAATGAGCACTACGGGCCGTTCGGCAACGATTTCCTGCTCCGAGTAACCCCCTTTCTGCCGCGATTCTGGCTGGGGACTTATGATTCGATCGTCAGTCACGCATGTGCCTATGAGCGCAGGAATTCGGGCTAAAGTATATATCGATGACAACCTCTATTGTTCGCTCGTGTTTGGCCTAAGTAGATACTTGCAGGGGGATAACTTTACCCCTTCAAGTAGGTATCATCGGACTTTAAGGATTTTTTTGGCTCATTTTTCCTTGAGAATCGTCACTGTTGGTGGGAGCAGCCAAATTGTGGACTGATTGGAAGCTAGCCGCTGCTATCGGGAGGAAACCCAAGTGGCAATGGAAAATGCAGACGCACAGTCTGATGAACCGAAAGTTGAGCCAGCAACCCGCGCGGCCAAGTTGGCGGCTAAAGATACTTTCCGCATTTTGATAATGGATAATCCTGAGCATGTCGATCAGTTAAAAGCCGCCTGTAAGGACGCTGGGCACTCGGTCATTTCCGCTAACACGATACTCGCGCTCCAGGTTACAAACCTGATGCTCGGTTGTTGCAGGGCTACTTCGGCAGCCATTTATCGGGTCCCGACATTTTTTTGGTCAGAATCCCCGCTAAGCTACTTGGCAATTCGGAACTCGCCCGGTCAGAACGATGTTTGTTGTATGAAGGCTTCGGGCTCATCTGGGTCGCCTAGCTTCATGTGTTATCAGGAGTTGTCTACTGCGTTAAGAATGGTCTCCACAAACATTTTCGGCGAGTAAGATGCTTTCTCTGGATCAGAAGACATTACTGATCTGCATCCAATCATGCTCATCGCGACCTCTTCGCCCAAAGCATGTTCAAGAAAAAAAGAAACAAAGCCTTCCTTTTCAGCCTCTCCGAGTATTGCCGCGACGCCTGTATGCATCACCACGTCAAACTTGTTTAATGTACATTCGATCGAGAACGCTGCATCAGTGGCATCCACTTCGTAAACGTCGTTCAGCATCACCAAGGCATCCTCAATGGGCTTTCGTTGCCGCCGATTGAACACTTTCCATCCTGAAAGCATAGGAGCAGCTTTGACGAAAGCATCGACGATTACTGCAATGCCCGGATCGCTTTCCGGAGTGAAGATTAGAATAGCGCTCTCATCATCGCAGGTAATTTCGTGGACATGTGGATAGTGAGCCTGAGAGAGCAATTCACCAATTCTGTCGTACGCCTCCCGTATAGATCCGGCAAAAATTTGAGAACGGAGATCGTCTTTCTCTGAGTGAAACAGCTCCCAGAACTGAATGGCTATGGGTTGTTGCAGTGCCTCGTTGCTCATACGGCAGCAGCTCCTATGCTGACCTGGATAAAACGATCTCCTATTCTAGTGCAATTCTAGAACAGAAGCCGAGTCTCTCAAGCTGGTGGAACCATTTGACAGAATGTCACTTTTGTCAAACTAAGAATCGGATTATGTGAGCGTTTCCGGCTTTCTTCTCTTTTTTGGTCCAGTTAGACTTGACGAAAGTGTTCTCGATATATTTTTAGTCAAGGGTGGATATGCCAGGGCAAGCTCGAATTTTGAGCAGTAAGGAGATCTTTGCAATTCAGAAATTTCTGCCGACAGCCAGGGAGAAAGCCTTGTTCGCCTTGGGAATCTACACGGGCATGCGCGTTGGCGAGATCGTTCAGCTGCAGTGCGATCAAGTGTTCACCGAATCTGGTGGCATAAGGAGCTTGCTAAAAATCAAACGTTCAAAGCAGAAGAACACTGTATTTAGTGGCATTCCAACTCACCCGAAACTCAAGGAGGCGCTATCTAAATACCAGGACGAGCTGGAGAATTGCAAGTGGGTGTTTCCATCGAAAGACTCTGCCACTGGGCATTTGACGAGAGCGCAGGCGCATAACATTCTCAGGAAAGCGTTCGACTCATTAGAACTGGAAGATGCTTCCACGCATTCTATGAGGCGAACGTGTCTGACTAATATGAGCAGAGCGGGTGTTCCGCTGCGCACGATACAAGAGATTTCAGGACACTCAAGCCTAAGTGCATTGCAAGCGTATTTGGCTGTAGATCCCGATGACAAGCGCAGAGCCATTAATCTCTTGAGGTACTGATGAAATCTAGAAACACCAGCATTCTCACTCCAGAACAGCGTTTGGAGTTAATTCAAATGCCCGAAGATGTTTCTGATCGGCTTTTAGCTCGCTATCACACGCTTTCAGATCAAGACCTGGACATTATTCACGGTCGGCGCCGAGATCACAACAAGCTCGGATTTGCCGTACAGCTCTGCCTGCTGAGGTTCCCAGGACGAATAGTGACTGACATTTCACACATTCCGCAAAGGGTGCTTTCACACATAGCCGCTCAGCTTGCATTGCCAGTTTCCGCATTTGATGATTATGGCAAAAGAGACAATACTCTCTACGAACACTTGGACGAAATGCGCGCCATATATGGCTTTCGCAATTACGGGTGGAGAGAAATTCTGTTGCTCACCCGCAGGCTTTTGCCTGTCGCGATGCTGACCTACAGACCTTTGCCACTGATCATGAAAGCCCTGGATTTGATGAGAGAAGAACAAATCATTGCGCCAGGAATAACGGAGACTGAACGTTTAGTCTCACTAGTTTTGGCTCTTGCCGAAGCTCGTATAGAAAGTCGATTGACATCAAACTTGGACGACGTTCAAAAGGCCAGGCTGGATGGACTTTTACTGCCGGAAGCGACCCTGAAAGGTAAAACTCCTTTTAGCTGGCTTGCACAGCCAGCGCAGACACCATCTACAAACAGTCTTAAAAAATTAGTGCAGAGAGTGAAGTTAATCAAAGACATAAATCTCCCGGCTATCGATGGCAGGCTGCATAGAGACAGGGTAATTGATTTATCCAGAAGATGCAGCAAGTACAAAAGCCAGGCACTGCTTAAGCTTCCTGAGAAGCGAAGACATGCATTATTAGTCAGCCACCTGTCAGAAGTGTCTCAGGACCTGATTGACCAGACATTGGATATGTTCGACCGGCTCATGACTGAGCTTATGACTAAAGGCAAGAACCGCCAGAAGGAGTACTTTAAGGTCAACGCTCGCAAATTCAACACCCACCTGCGGATATTAGCATCTGCCGCAAAAGCATTGCTGCAAGCCAAATCCGAAGGGCTTGATCCGTACATTACCGTTTTCGAAGCAGTAGACGAGACCACCCTGACAGCGACCGTTACCAGAGCTGAAGACATTGTCAGACCGGAGGACTTGGACTACATCGATCTAATCGAGGGCAAGTACAAATACATGAGATTGGCTTTGCTTGAGATGTTTGACACCTTGAACTTTCAATCAGCATTGAAAAAGCAGCCCGCCATCGACGCACTGAACCACGTCTCCGCGCTTGCACAAGCGAATAAGCGAGTTACGGCTGTGCAGCAGAAAGTTGCTGGAGCCATAGTGAATGCGCCGCTTGCACATGTTACACCCACCTGGATGCCGCACGTTGTTTCCGAGAACAAAGTGAATCCGAACTTCTTCGAGGCTTGCGCCTATCAGAAGCTTCGAGGCACTATGCGCTCGGGTGATTCGCATGTGCCCGGAAGTCGCCGCTACAGAGACTTTGAGAGCTACCTGATTCCCAAGGAACCCTGGGACGATCTCGTCAACAGTGACACTGTCGGATTGGCAATCACGTCAGACGCCGCCACCTATCTGCAATCCAGAAAAGCGACAATGACTGAATTGATGAGGTCGCTGTCGCTCAATCTCAAAGACCTGGATGATATCTCAATAGACGCTGATGGAACATGGCACTTGTCCCCATTGGATAGTGAGGTGCCGGCAGAAGTAAAAAACATTCAGCGCCGCATATACAGCCTATTCCCGCGGGTTTCCATTCCAGATCTGCTTGTTCAAGTCAACGCCACCGTCGGAGTCCTCCGGCACTTTACTCATATCGGCACCGGCGAACCCGTGTCTGGAGAACGGCAAATGGTTCTGCTGGCCGCCATAACAGCCTCGGCCCTAAACCACGGTCTCACTAAAATGGCTGACTCCTGCCCGTTTACATACAAGCAGCTTGCAGGAGCGCGGGATTTATACATTCGGGAAGAGACTCTATCTCGCGCTCAGGCTGACATAGACAACTTCGTTTTGCATTCTCCAATATCAAAATCATGGGGCGACGGAACCAAGTCATCGTCTGATGGGATGCGGATTAAGGTCGCTGTACAAGCTGCGCACGCTGATAGAAATGCACGCTATTTTGGCACTGGGCGCGGTGTCACGATTTACAATCACGTAGCAGATATCGGACTGCCGTTTGCGCACAAGGTCATCAGCACCAATGACCGTGAGGCTCTTCACGTTATTGATGCTCTCGAAAATCATGAAACAGATTTGAATATCAAAGAGCACTACACCGACACGGCTGGATTTACAGACCACGTCTTTGCACTTACCGCTTTGCTTGGCTATAAGTTTGCGCCCCGAATACGCGACTTGTTCAAACTTAAGCTCTTTTCGATTGGGCCGATAGATGACTACGGCAAAGTAAACTCGCTTATCAAAGACCGCATAGACACTCAGCTTATTGAGGATAACTGGAATGAAATTCTGAGGGCAGCGGCCTCCATTCGGCATGGAACAACTTCAGCCTCTCTGCTTATGCGCAAACTGGCTGCCTATCCTAACCAAAATCAACTTGCCAAAGCACTCGCTGAAATGGGCAAAATTGAACGAACCATCTTCCTTCTGCAATGGCTCCAGGACCCGCCAATGCGGCGTCGAACAATGATCGGTCTGAACAAAGGCGAGCACGTAAATGCTGTTCAAAAAGTTCTCTTCTTCGGTCGCAGAGGCGAATTCTGGGACCGCAAGTTCGAGGACCAATGCAATCGAGCAAGCTGTCTGGGCTTGCTGGTATCGGCTGTTGGCGCCTGGAACAGCGTTTATCTGCCCGGCGCAATTGAAGAGTATTGTCGCCGAGGCAATGCTCTCCCGGCTGAGATCCGACAACACATCGGACCTCTTGGGCATGAACATCTAAATCTTGTTGGACACTATAGCTTCGAAGATGGGCAGCAATACTCGCTGGATCAGCTGCGTCCATTGCGCTCTGTCACCGAAATTGAGATTGCCGACGAAGAGGACATCGAGGCTTACGTTGCTTTGTCTGGGCTATATTAAACAGGAGACCAGTAATGCCACCAGATTGGAAAGAACCAGAAAAGCTAGCCGAAAATTTCATTGTCGATTCAGAATCGCAGGACGCAACAGATTGCGAATCGACAATGCCGAACGATTTTCAAATACCCGGCTTACAATCTGGCACAGTCTTTGCAGGGCATTACGAGATTCTATGCGTACTTGGGCAAGGCGGCATGAGCACGGTCTACAAAGCCAGGCACGTACTTGTTGACAGTGTGCGAGCCATCAAGGTTATTCGGTCAGCTCAAGAGGATAACAGCAAGGTGCTCAGGCGATTTCAGCAGGAAGGCAAAGCGGCACTAACTTTGGAGCATCCGAACATCGGCCGAGTTTATGAATTTGGAATAGACGCAACACTTCAGAAGCCATATCTTGTGATGGATTATGTCGAAGGCAAAACGCTGTCAGCCACACTTTTGGAAGAAGGAGCGCTGACAGCGGAGCGCGCCTGTCGACTAATTGCGCAGGTATGTGACGGTCTTCACGAAGCGCATTCAAAGGGAGTGGTACATCGAGATATAAAGCCTGGGAACATCATTCTGACTACTGATTCGACAGGTGCTGAGATGGCTAAGATTGTCGATTTTGGCATCGCAAAAGTGATTGGTAGAGACGACACACAGAATCTTACTCAAACCGGAGAGGTCTTCGGAACTCCGCTGTACATGAGCCCAGAGCAGTGTTTGGGGCAGAAAGTAGACGCACGATCCGATCTCTATTCCTTGGGATGTGTGCTCTATGAGTGCCTTTCAGGAAAGCCGCCGTTCGAGGGCTCTAGCTCTTTGGAAACGATCATGATGCACGTCAATGGTGCGTTGCCTGCCTTTGATGATAAGGTCATTTCGGTCCAGCTTAAGAGCGTCGTTCTTAAGTCTTTATCTAAGAAACCGCAAGAGCGATTTCAATCCGCGAGTGATTTGACAGAAGCGCTAACGCAGGACGGTTCTTCGCTTAGGGCGCACTTCCTGAGCACGATGCACCTGCTTAAACGAGCGAGACGAGATGATACTTCGATGGGAGCACTTGTCCTCATTGTGCTGATCTTCTTAAGCCTGGTCAGCGCAATCATCTTCTTGAGCGTAAAGACCTTCCGCTTTGAAAATCAGTCAATGAAAGTGCAATTGATTGCAGAAAAACGCAATGATCCTGTCGCGTGGGTGGGCATTGCTTACGAACTCGAACAAAAAGGCGATCTGGTTGACGCTGAACGCGCATTGAGAAAAGCCATTCAAATAAGGCCTGACTACAAGCCAGCCTGGCTTGGACTTGCGAAAGTTTTGCAGAAACAAAACAAAAGGCAGGATGCTCAAGTAGCCTTGCAACATGCTGCTGGTTTGAAATGAAAAGATGGTGCTCATAGAAAAATGATCGAACAGCTCTCACGAATGCCAAGCAGCTTAGCGGGACAAAATCACCCGGTTTTGTGTTGTCAAATAGCTTAGCGGGGATTCTGACCAAAAAAATGTCGGGACCCGTTTATGGACTATCTCGTAAAGTTGCTCAATTGTGACTTCAAACACTCTGTGACGCGCGTGAAGGCCGTTGTGATGGCCCCATATGTTTTCACCGCTTCTATCCAGTTTTCAGTGTGGATGGCATTTTCAAGTTGGATAGCCCACTGCACCATTTCCTCTGCGCTAACAGCCAGGCTTGAGCCTTTGACCTCATGGGCCATGTAGCGAGCACCGGAAAGATCCTGAGCGTCGATTGCTTGTCTCAGGCTGTCTAAGAGCACATCTGTGACGGTAAGAAATGAGTCTGGGATTTCGGTCACATCATCATTGCCATACCACTGCTGTATGGTTTCCCGATTGATTGGCTGGCGATCAGCAGTCTCTGCTTTGTCTTTGCAGGCCGGTGGTAAGGACGGTATCAACCAGCGTTCAAGCCGGAGTGAAAGCGTTCGAAATTACAACTGCCCGCGCTGTTTGATGTCGAGATAACGATTGACTAGTTTTTCGGAAAGCTCTTGTGGAGGGCAGTCCAGGACGAGACATCCGCGACGCACAAGTTGTGAGAATGCCAGTTCGCGCTGAGCAATTAGGTCAGTCGCTACCGCGCGCTTGTAGATCATCTCATCCACTGAGAGGTTTCTTGTGTTTGCCACCTGTTCTATTTGTCGGTCAACCAAGGTGACGCAGAACGGAAGATGCCTTGGGCTCAGGCTCGCCAACCCAGTTAGCAGCGTTTGTGAGCCGGTGGGATCGGTCAAGTCGGATAACACAACCATTAGCGAGCGTGATTTCTGTGCAGAGGCAAAGAAGGACAACGCACCTACGTAATCTGGCTCGACCATTCGCGGCTTAACGTTGCAGGATGCCTCGAGGATTCTTGTGAGATAGGGCTTTCCGCGTCGGGGCGGCATAAATAGAAGCGGCTTGTCCGCGAAGATACCAAAGCCAACCTTATCGTTTCGATGCAAGCCTGTAAGGACTAGTGAAAGTGCCGCGTTGAGTGCGTGCTCAAAGCGCGTCAGACCTTCAAGGTCGGAGACCATCATGCGCCCGGCATCGAGCAGAACCATCAGGCATTGCTCTTGTTCGACTTCGTAAACGCGTACTACCGGACGATCCCGTCGGGCAGTTGCTTTCCAATCGACGTTGCGAACATCATCGCCAGACACATATTCGCGCAGGCTGGCAAAGTCCGTTCCGTGTCCTCTACGACGCATGCGCAGGTCGCCAAGTTCGGATGATTTGCTTAATTTGACCGACAATTCTTTGAGCGCCACAAGATCGCTGTAGACTTTTACATCGCGCCCGGCTTTAACTTTCAATTCTCGCCAAAACAGTCCGAGACGGCTCTGGTAGCGCAAGTTGATGTCAGCGAAGTGGTAGGCACCACGGTTGCGAGGCAGTAAGTTGTAATTGAGTGAAGCGCGAGAATTGCCTTTGAGTTTGAAATCGAATTCCTTGACTTCGCTTTCGAACTCTTCCGGGTGATCGTCACGCACGCGCATCTCAAGCTCGGCGGCGCCTTGATTGAAGACTTCAATGAGAACTTCGTTTTGTCGTCCAATCGACAATCGATCAGCCACTGCTCTTGTGGCGCCAAGTTGCTTGGCGGACTGCGTCGTTGCAAAATCCAGCGCCAATGCTAGAAGAAGAACTGCATCGTAAACAAACCCGACCTGTTGGAACATCGGGTTGATGTACATCAGGAAGAAGAGCACAACTCCCAGGGTAAGCAAAATGTAGAGGCGACCGCTGGCGATCATTTTCTATCTCGGTACCGGCACAAGTCCAAGTAGTTTCGTAATTACTTGAGTAGTAGTAGTTCCTTCAAGCTCCGCTTCCGGCGTAAGTATAATGCGGTGCCGCAGGACTGGCTGAGCAACGAACTTGATATTGTCTGGCGTGACAAAATCTCTACCTTCCAAAGCTGCGTGCGCCTTTGCTGCAGATAGCCAGTACAACGAGGCTCGCGGACTTGCACCAAGATGCACATCTGATAGACTGCGTGACTTTTGTACCAGCTGCATCAGGTAGTCAAAGATGCTGTCGTCGACATTCACCTGTTTCAAGCGAGTGCGACATTCGATAATGTCTTGCGGTGACACCACAGGTTCGACATCCAAATCTCGTTGGTAGCGCCCGGCCTGCCAGTTGGACAACATGAGGCGTTCGGCATCTGCGGCCGGATAACCAATCACGATTTTCATCATAAAACGATCAAGTTGCGCTTCTGGCAAAGGATAGGTCCCTTCAAACTCAATCGGGTTCTGAGTGGCAACTACCATGAATAGAGGCGGCAAGGGCTCTGTCTTTCCATCAAGAGTGACCTGACGCTCTTCCATAGCTTCAAGCAGTGCCGACTGAGTCTTCGGCGCAGTGCGGTTGATTTCATCGGCCAGAAGCATGCTTGTGAAGATAGGTCCCTTCTTTAGAGCGAAGGTTTTCGTGCTGATGTCATAAATGCTCGTGCCCAGAATGTCCGATGGGAGCATGTCCGGCGTAAGTTGGATGCGGCCAAAGTCAGATCCGATCAGTTTGGCCAGGGATTTTACCAACAATGTCTTGGCTGTCCCTGGGACCCCTTCAAGCAACGCGTGCCCATCGGCAAGCAGCGCCACCAGCAGTTGATCAACCACCATTTCCTGCCCAACGACTGTGCTGTTGAGGGCATCTCTGAGTCGAGAAAAAACCATTGTGATTTCTTTAGTCAATAGAGTACTCAGAATCGACCCTCCTATCTGCAGCTGCGTGTAATCTTAGCGTAAAGCGCCTCCGTCAGAGGAGAAATGAGGCCGTTTTGCGTCCTTATGCTCCCATAAACCTGCGCGCAGGCAACAGTTCGCGGGACCCGGCGGTCAATCCGTCGCCGGTTGCTACCAGGTCCAGCAACTCCTCTTCGCTCATGGTTCTACGTTCTAAGGCCGCTTGGGCCTTGAGCAAAAAAGTCTGGCAGTCCCTTTCTGGCTTGCCTGAGGACTCAGACCAAGCCATTGCTAATTCCGACGCGGGGGCATCGGGGGCCACGCCAAGCGACTTGCAAAGCTTCGCTTTCAATGGGATAAACATCATCGCCCAGGCGGTATCGCGCGCCTTTGCCCGGCGATACGTCTCTGACATCCCTTCTATGAATTCCAGGTTGGATATTTTTCGTGCAGTTGATAGCGTGCGTGCTTTACCGAACCGCTGATTGAGACTAATAAAGGCAATAAGAGCGATGAGCATTAGCTGCAGGATAATGAAGCCGACCGGGCTCTTAAGAACCACGAAGAAGACATTTGTTTGGCCAGAATACCCATGACACTTTTCGTCAAAGAGAATCGGATGTTTAGCTGAGGCAAGCCAGTTGGCCATGAACTGAAAATTGTTCTTGAAGGCTGGATCAGCGATGTGCTTGTTCGAGCAAAGATCCGGTACCGAGCCTATCAGGCAGCGTCCCTTACCGTAGTTGACCGCAGTCAAGCAAGCAGGCTTGGCCTTCCCGACAATGCTTTGGCCACCTTCGATGCCCATATCAGAAGAGACGGTTAACGTAGGAACCAGCGCCACTTCCGGAATTGAAGAATTGGTCGCAAGTTCTTTGTTCTTTGCAAGCGGTGCCGCTGAAACATGGAGTTTCAGTTTTTCGACGAGGTTATGACCGGTGTGAAAAGACAGATAATCAAGATAGACAAGGTCGTTTCCTTCTTTTACCCAATTGGTGATGTGATCGATTTCCTTGGATTCCAGGTCTTCCCATGGCATGACAATAAACAGGGTTCCTGAAGTCTTTAGCTTGCTCAGGTTGCGGTAAGGAGACATCCATCTTGATGTTGGCACCCCAAGTTTCTGTGATAAATCAAACAGCGCACTGTAACCGGAGGCCTTCTTGCTGAACGTGGATGGGAAGGGCAAGGCCTCGGGCAGCGTTTGATTCAACGTATCTTTGTAAGCTGCGCCGATCATCACACCTGGGATGCAGACCACGAGCAATGCCACCAGCCACCAGTTGTGGTGACGGTAGCCGGAAGTGGTAGCAGGTAGCTTTGCGTCAACCGCTTGCGTCATGGTTTCACCGATTTGTTTTTCTCGATGGCGCTAAGACCAATGCGCTGGATTTCCGGACTGATTCCGCTCAGCAACTGTTTAGATTGTTGATAATCATCAATGGTGGCACTTTTGTTGCCAAACCAAATCAACTCAACCGTTTCCGCTATTTCCTTGAACTCATCTCGTATTTGTGGATGTTTTGCCAGGTTATAGGCATATTCATAGTTCGTTTTGGTCGGCGCGAATTGCGCAATTCCATTTTCGTGCAGGCTTTGCAGGACGGACAGATACACCGCCCGACAGGCGCCTTTGTAGTCTTGAGTTGTTGCAAGCCTTTCGGCCTGTCGTTGCCAGCCGTCCGCGTCCAGCAACTCTTCTACTTGAGTTGCACCCTTGGTTGCACGAGCGGCAGCTGCGCGCGTAGTCGCTGCCCGTTTTACGAGATAGTAAATCAGCCATGCAATTGCCGCAACGGCAATTGCATAAATAAAGATCTGTATTAGGAAGCTCAATCCGCGACTGTCAAGGCTGCCGCCGCTGGGTTGAAAAAGTTCGCGCAGGAACTCCAGAATCGCCCGCACTGCGCGGGAAAGCGAAACCATCAGGTCTTCGATAACTGCTGGTGGCTTCGTGAAATGATAGCCGCTTGCAATTTCGCTAATTTCTTTGCTGACGTCTCGGAATCCCACTCATTTCTCCGTGCTCAGGCAACTTCCGAAAGCATTGATTGCAGCTTGCGCCGGATGTCCAGACCCTCGCTGCGTAAGCGTAAGTCAAAGTAAAACAAACCGAATGCAAACACCACGAATGGTCGCAAATACATTCCCATTACCGATTCCCAGGTTTGGGCAAGGACCAGAATATAGAGCGGGGGCTTGTAACCGCCGGAGAAAGGTCCCTCGGGGCCGCCTCCGCCTAATCCGTGTTGCATAGCATCAGAGAATGTTAGCACTGCTACTGGCAGCGACATCGGATAACTCACAACCGTAAATGTAACAGCGAAAACCAGACCAAATGCCACTGATCGCCAGAAATGCCGCAGCACCATATTCGCTGATCGCCCGATAATAGCCATAACAGGTTCGTCTTCGCAGGCGAGCATACAAAGTGCCATATGTGACACGAGCAGATAAAGCACGATGATACCAGTCATCAACACGCCGCCAAGCGTAACTGACAGCGCCGTGGCCAAGGAAGGCCCTTGTCCGGAAAGAAGCATCCCGGAAGCCATGACGGCAACGGAGGCGAAGATTCCACCTAATAACAATGCGAATGAGGCGAAGTAAATTCCCAGGACTGCCCACTTTCGTCGGTACATGTAGGCAGTGGCTTCATCCAGAGTTGGGGAGAATTTGAGGATAACGCGCACTAACGCCAATAGCCGAAGCGCCAGAATCCACCAGGCGACCATGAACACAGAAAATCCGACCAGCCAGATGCCTGCCAGTCCGAAAGCAGTGCCAATGTCTTTGGTCGACGCGACATTGGCTGCTCCGTAGGTGAATACCCATTGAAATAGGATGCCAGCCCCGGTGGCGAAGACCGTTGGTATCAGCAGAAAATTCCAGATCAGCTTTATGTTGGCTCGCACAAGCCGACAGGCGAGGCCGACAAGATCTCCGACACCTTGCGGTGATTCAGGCAAGCTGGTGAACACTGCGGACTCCTGAGGGTGGCTTATATAAGGTTACCGCACAGAGCACGGTCGCTACTTTCTCGCTTCCGCCCTACAATGTACCCGCTATATCCTAAAGACTAGCTTCTGAAAAAGGTCTTGGCATGCAATCTTCTCGACACGACATTCCTCATCATTTCACAGCCAGCGGCTTAGTTATCGAACAGGGTCACATTCTGCTGGTAAACCATAAGCGCATAGGAGCGTGGGTTCCTCCCGGCGGTCATATCGAGCCCGATGAATTACCGGAAGAAACCGTTGTAAGAGAGATTCTGGAAGAGACGGGAGTGTCGGTGGCGGTGATTTCCAAGCAGTGGGCACCAAACGACGATCCAGATGCCTTCTTTCTTTTGCAGCCATTGTTCATGCAAGCAGTGCTTGCAGTTGAGAAGGGCGAACGCTTCTATCACGTCGATATCGTATATCTGTGCCGATGCACAGAGCGCTGTGCGCCTGGAATTTTGCCGGTATTGGCAAATAGCCCGGAGGTCAAGGAGTCCCGCTGGGTCAAGCTATCGGAGTTGCACACGCTGTCTTTGGCCAAAAATGTGCTGGAGATACTCGACGTTTTACCGACAGAGGTTCAGCAATCACCGCTCTCGAGCATACCTTGAGAACCGGCTGATAACAAGAAATAGATGAAATACGAGATACTTAGAGAGATTTTTAGCTCAAAACAGGCATAAAGAATAAGAACCCGCAGCGACTCCGGCAGATCGAATGACAACAGAAATTGCCCAAAAACTAGAAGGCGTCCGAGACTTCAAGAGAATTCTCGAGACCGTGGTTAAGGAGCTGGGTGAAACCTACTCTGCGGACGTAAGCCAAATTGTCCTGAGTAATCCGCTCGACCACAATATAACGTCGATCTGCGAATACAAGCTTTACCCTGAAGCCAATGCAAACGAGATGCCTGTAAGGATGTCTTTTCCTCTTCCCCTGGAAGGCGTAGGTTTGGGCGCAGTTTCGCTGGCGAGGCAAACAGAATTTCACGAAAATGAAATCAACTGGATTCGCATAACTCTTGCTGAGCTTTGCGACGTTATCAGACATGCGCAGATTAACGACGTTGTTCAAAGGGATACCTTCCGCAATACGTTCCTGTACGAAATTCAGAACGTCATGAACTATTCGCTGGGAATTGGCGATGCTTTATTTATGGTCGTCAACATTCTTGGAAAAGTTCTCAACACCAGCCGCTGCCTGTTTATATGTGTCGACGATACTCATGCCGGCTGGAAAGCTTATGAGTTCTGGCAGCGGGAGCGTCTGCAAAGCTGCCAGCAATACGGCTGGCCGACTACGGATTCCCCGATTGTGGCAAGAAGTCTTCTTGCCAGCTCACCTTTGATCATTGAAGAAGCTAATCAAAACTCTTATCTGACACCTGTCCAAGAAGAACTGCAATTGCTCGGAGTGCGCTCACTCTTGGGCGTGCCGTTGCGATCGGAAAATGCCACTCACGGCTGCATCATTCTGCAGCACTGCGAAGCGAGGCATGAATGGACTCGTGGTGAAATAGACATGGTGCAAAACGTTTCGGACACAGTTGCCGAAGCGCTAGCCAAGCTACCGGAAGAAAAACGTGGGCGCGAACCAATCATGCGCCTTCAAGATTTCCAGCGCGAAGTAATCGATACTTCTGGCGATGGCAAAGAAAGCATGCTTGCAGTTCGTCGGGCGTTGCGTAGTAGCCTCGGCCAAACATCTATCCCGAGTGCGCAGAAAACATCCGCTCCGAAACCGCCCGTTCCGGCGGCAGCTCCCAGCATCTCAGTTCAACTGAAGGCACCAGTTGAATCGCCCGCACCGCAGGTGGTGCCAGCGGCAGCGGTTGCTAATGTAGATCCAGCTGTTGACCAAACATCCGGTATACCGAATGAAGACCAGATGAAAACCATCGCGCAGTTGGCTAATTCCTTGATGCATCAAGCCTCCGGCGATATCTCGGCCGATGAGGTGTCCGCCTCGCTTAATTCAATTTTGGGCGGCATGGGAAAAGGGACAGAGCTAACCGGCGATCCCACTCTTCGCAATCTACCACCGGTGTCAACACAACCTGCTGCTGCGCAGACTGATTCTCAGAACAACGCAGTTCAGGCACCGGGCGCTCCGCTGGCATCGGATCAGTCTGGACAATGGGGGAACCTTGACGCGATCGTTCCGCCAAATTCTGCTGCCGGGGCCGGGGTCGAAGATGTAAATGCCTGGGGAAATCTCGATGCTATTCCAACTCCGTCAGCTGGAGCCGCGAAGGGTTTGAGTTCAATGCTTGGGAAAGCGCGGTCTGCCGCTCCTGCACCAAGCGCGTTGATGGCATCGTTACACCGCGACAAGTCCAAGTTCCAACAAACTGTTGACTATGTTGATGGCGGTGAGATTCAAATCGATGACGCTCAAGCTGAAGCCAAGCTCAAGGAGATAATGAAGCAGTCGACGAGTTCGACGAGCGATTACATCTTCGCGCTGACCATACTTGATCCGCGTATGTTGGGCAGAATAGACGGTTGGGTGGCTCAGGTAGAAGAGAAAGACAAATATGCCAGCCCGCATGTGATGGCAGTTACGGAATACAGTGTGGCAATTGCGCGCCTGCTCGGTTTGCCGCAAGAACAACTCGACACCATCAAGCTTGCCGCCATCGTGCATGATGTCGGCAAGATGGGCTTGCCTGCTCAGATTCTGCAAAAACCGGAAGACGAGCTGGAAGACAATGAGTTGCTTTGGATAATGAAGCATCCGATCGACGGCGCTACGTTGCTGGAAGGTTTCCCGGAGCTTGCACGTCTTGCGCCGCTTGTCCTTGCACACCACGAAGAATACGATGGCAACGGCTATCCAGCCGGTCTGGCCGGTGAAGCAATACCGCTGGGCGCTCGCATCATTCATGTGGCAAGTGATTACCATAAGATGATCTCGCCGTTGCGGACCGGACCAGGAATCAGCCAACAGCAAGCGCAGCAAGCTTTGCGCTCGGGCGCAGGCAAAGCCTACGATCCAGGAATTGTAGAAGCTTTAATCGCCTGCGAACAGCAGGGGCTGGTCGCTTTATCCAGATGAACGGCTCGTGCAAGTTGGCATCGAATTTGTAAGAGGGGAGGGGCTGACCGTAGCGCGTGCACAGCTTGCTGTGCCGAGGACGGCCCCCAGTGGTGCCCCCTCCCGCTCAATTTTGTTGGCGTGTTTGGGGTACCTGGAGGAATAAATTGATGCGTCGGCTATCTGCGTATTTATTACTGCTTTTGCTTAGCGCTGTCACTGCTCAAATTGGTTTGGCGACTCAGATGCCGTCGTTCCTCAGCCCCGCGTACGATGCTTATCTTCAGGGGAAGTTGGCGCTGTCAGCACAACTTACTGAAAAGGCTAAAGTTCACGCAGAAACACTAGCTGGTCCTGAACGCATTACTGCCCTGCGGCTGGTTGCTGAACAATATCTGTATATCGGAGCGGGCGCAAAAGGATTCTCGGTGATCAACCAGGCAATTGCGCTGAGCACGCCAAATACGTTCGATTGGGCAAAGTGTAAAGATGTGCAAGGGGCGCTTTTGCAACTGCTCAATCGTTCGCAGGAGGCGGAGAAGTGCATGTCGTCCGCACGCAAAGTATTTGCTAACTCAACCGGTAAGAAGCGGTATCACTTAGCTGTTTGCGATGGCAATATCGCGGCGTTGAGGATGGCTCAAAATGATTTTAGTGGTGCGATTGTCGTTTTTGAAGGCGCCTTACCTATTTTCGATCACGAGCAACTCGAAAAGGATGAACAGTATTTTGGGATGGTCGGAAACTATGGTGCTGCTTTGTCCAAGGTAGGACGACTCAAAGAAGCGGAGGACAAGTTGCTGCAATCTGAGCGCTATTGCGAGCAACATATGGCAATCCAGAACCCCCAATTCAAGGGTGCCGTGCATAATTTGTCAGTGCTTTATAAAAAGCAATTGGATGCTGCGATCAAGGAGAACGCAGATCCCTTTCGTCCGCAGGTCGCTAAACCACTAGTCAATTTGGCATCCAGTTTGAAGGGGGAGGGAAAGTACGCTGATGCTGAAAAAATGTTTGCTCTGGCCCTCAACGTGAACAAGAAAATTTTGCCTGCCGGCCATCAATTGATCGGCATCATAACTGCTGAATACATTGATTGTTTAGAGAAGGAAGGAAAGAAGCAAGCTGCTGACGAGCTGAAGAAGACTATCCCAAGCAAGTCATGGCAGCACTACTTAGAGTTTGGCAAAGAGGCTGCGGCCCGAGGCGATGACGCTGAAGCCGAGAATCGTTTCTTTGTAGCAGAGCAACGTACACGTGTTGCTAACAAAGATACGATGGACACGGTCCAATGTTTGAACGAATTGCTGCAGGTCTACTATCGAACCAATCAGTGGGAGAAGGCGGCTTCAACATACGCGCGCATGCTGCCTGTGCTTAAGTCCGCTTATGGTGCCAAAGATCCGGCATACGAAAAATCGGTGCGAAACTACGCAGCAATACTTACCAGGCTAAATCGGAACGACGAAGCCACTAAGGCCCTTGCCACCATTAAGCACTGAACGCAAAAGGAGTCGCGTCTGGCGCGTCTAGTCGTCGTTGCGGCTTCTTGCCAAATATGCCAAGCAAACAATGCCGCACATGAGTAAGAAGCTTTCGAGTGTGGCTTTTGGGCTCTGCTGATAGGTTACGTAAATGTGATAGATGCATGCTGCGGCGAATGCCGCCATCGCCACCACCGCACCAATCAAGAAGGATAGACCTACGCCTGCGAGCAAAACCTTCTTAGGCAGCTCAAAGAGCTTAAGGTAAAAGCCGTGATGCTGGTAACCGTGTACCGTCTTTCCTGTCGTTGTGTGGGCAACGGCATTATTTGCGAGCTTCGAACCACCTGTGCAGTAGTTGCCGTTGTGGTTTCTTTATAGAAATCCCCGGACGTTTCGCTTTGACAATTCTTTCAGCTTCCGTCAAATCGGAGGCCAAGCCTCGCGCCACTAGCAGCGCGACGGCAACAGCCGCTGATCGTCCGTGGCCGGCGGCGCAATGAATGTATACCGTCTCGCAGTTTGACGATAGATCGCGCATCAGATTCTCAAATTGCTCATCATTGGGCGCGTATCCATCCAGCGTTGGAACGCAGATGTAATTTAACTTTCTAACCTGGGGGGTGGCAGAAAATTCTGCCGTCAAATCTACCACTGTGGTGATGTTGGCTGGCAGCTCTCCATCTATCGTTCGGCGTCCCAACCAAATACCGGGTGAGACCTCGTTGCAAATATCTTCTCGACTTAGGAGGCGATGGCGAAAGTGCCACACAGCGGCATTCAGCACAAGAAAAGGAAAGAGGATAATCCTATTGAGCCAGAGGCGTCCACCATCAATCTTCTTACCGAAAATGCCTGCACCGAATCGCGCATAACCCAATCCAACAAGAATGGATCCGACGCCGTACCAGCAGAGAATCCAACCCGTGTTAAGAGCAGTACTTCCGCTTAGTACCAAAGCACCGCCAGTCACGAGAAGCATCAACGTGTAGTTCGGCTCGCGCTCGTTTAACTCCAGTGGATTCATCACAGCTAAAATCTCCAAACAAAAGAACTTTATACCCGGACTGCATCGCGACTAAACCTGGTCTTCTGTATGCTAGCCCAGAGATTGTCCACGCCAAGGTTGGTTCCTTTGAATTTGTGAAGTGGTGCCATTGCATGTGGTGCGCTCAATTGTAGAGGGCAAGTCTGCCCGCGCTCCTAGGCAGGCAAGAAGGACAAAAAAAGGAGCGTGCACTTTCGCGCACGCTCCTTTTTTTTCATCGACGCTTATGGCGTCATTTAAGACTAGCCGCCGATCAAATCGCTGACGTCCACACCGCGCAAGCTCAAGCTGATCTTGTGCTCTTTCGGGGAGAACTTTTTGATGATTGATTTGACTTCTTGTCCAACTTGAACAATTTCTTCCGGCTTAACGTTCGGTTGTTCCGACATTTCGACGGTTGGCAACAGAGCATCAACACCTGGATAAATTTGCACGAAGGCACCGAAACTCTGGATCTTGCGAACCGTTCCGGTAACAACTTGTCCTTCACTGAATTTGTCTTCGATTTCTTTCCAAGGATCAGGCAGCATTTGCTTCAAGCTCAAGCTGATATGGCCCTTGTCGCGGTCCACTTTGAGAACCTTGGTTGTAACCACTTGTCCAACCTTGAGCACATCGGAAGGATGCGAAACGCGCTCCCACGATATTTCTGAGATTGGCAAAAGTCCGTCCAGACCGCCAAGGTCGATGAAAGCTCCGAAGTCGGCAATGCGCACCACTTCTCCTGAAACGGTTTGCCCGGCTTCCAGAGTTGTGAGGATTTTTTCGCGCTGAGTAGCTTTCTCTTCTTGAACAGCCAGACGTTGGCTGAGAATTAGTTTGTTGCGCTTGGTATCGGTTTCCAAAATCTTCATCGGAATTTCCATACCGATAAGCTCTTCCGGAGTCGTACCCTTCACGCGCAGTTGACTTGCAGGAACGAATCCACGCAATCCGTATACATCGACAACTACGCCGCCTTTGACGACAGCGGAGATGCGGGCGCGGATTGTATCGTCGTTTTTCTTCTGTTGTTCCAGTTGAACCCATCCGCGGGCCTGGGCAACACGCTTCAAGGACAGCGTAAGTTGACCGTTCTCGTTTTCTTCACGAAGAATGTAAAACTCAAGTCGGTCACCGACGTGTACAACATCATCCATGTTGTCAATCGGCACGTTGGAGATCTCTTTGGCAGGCACGAAGCCTTCAGATTTGCTGCCTACATCAACTAAAAGGCCGTCGCGTTCAATTCTCACGACGTTTCCTGGAACGATGTCGCCTTGCTCAAATTTGTAGCTGAACGACTCCTCCAGAAGGCGTTCAAACTCACTTTTTGTATTGACAGTTTGCTCTGACACTAGATTGGGCTCTCCTTTTTTCAATGTATTAGACGGCATCGGATTGCGGACCCCTTATATATGACTATTTTTGTTGAGACCGGACAGCCGGCTCTCAGATAGGCATTCCATAGAGGAAGCCCCTGAGGACAGCCGTTGCGATGTGCCCTGGCGATCCTTTGCAACCTTGTCAGTTCTAAAAAGCGCGGCAGTGCTGCCTTTGGAGGATTCTTTCTATTCTGACAAGTCAGCACGAGTAAGTTTAACCCATGCTGCACCTCTAACAATACAAGTAGACCCATAACTACATCGTCCTTATTAACAAGACATTCAGTATGTTGCGCGCTTAAGGCTGGCGACGTCCGTGGTCTTGACTAGCCCTTCCTGAGGACAGTGCGGCTGAAATGCAGGCACGGCGCGGATCGAGCGGGAGGCATATGTGTTTGTAGTTGTTAATATAGGCGCTGGAGTGCCGATGGATACAGGGTTTTTCAGAGCATTCTCATAATTTGCTTTGTGACAAAACGTCTCTTATAATTGCCGCGAGCTGAATTTCTCTACATATATAGGTTCGGTGTACTTTCAATAGCTCGTGCGGTGATTGGGAATTTTTACGCCAAAGTCCGATGTAGAGCGGTAGCAGACCATCCTTTATCTTCCCGTTGTGCAAACCGAGGGACCATGAAAACCAAAGCAATTGCCCAAATAAGCCTCGCCACCGGGCTTCTCAGCCTGAGCTTGGCTGGTACCGCATGCGGTGCCGATACCTTACCAAATCCAAGTAACAGCGCAAGTCCGTCGTTCACGATGTCCTCCAGCACCCCGGAGCTGGAAGCGGCCGATCAGCGTGTCAAGCAAACTGATGCGCAATTGCAGGTAGCAAAGAAGCAGTTGATTGCTGCTAAATCGCTACTGCGCGCCGCCGAAGCTGATTTGCGTGCAGCCAAAGCAGACAAACAGGCGTTGGCTTTGAATACGCAAGCTCAAGGACTGGCCGCCGAAGCGGGCATGACCCCATCAACCGCGCCCCGCGCGCTTGCTCAAGCGCCTGCGCGCGTGCCAGCCCTCACTTCAAACGGCATAACTACAACGAACGTTGACCTGTTAGCGGCACCACCAACTGCTCCTTCCCGTGATGGAAGCGTCACCAAGCCAGTATCAGACTTTGACGCTGAGCCGGTGGATGCTGAAGAAACAAGTGCACGAGCACCAAGCTTGCAACTGCGTTAATCAGCACACTTACTGCAATTGGCCACTGCTGAGTCGCTCCATAGCCGCCCGAGCAGCCGCTTGCTCGGCGGCTTTTTTGGTTGTGCCGCTACCGTCGGCTATTCGTTGATTGCTCACCAGTACTGCGACTTCGAACACTGGATCATGGGCTGGTCCTTCGGTTTTGGTCACGGAATAGACCGGTGTTCCTTGGGCACGAGCTTGCGTATATTGCTGCAATTGTGCCTTGTAGTTGTCTTTGACCGAATCGTTGGCAATGTCATCTGCCAGGCAGCAGAAGTGGTCTTCGATCAGTTTCCGCGCGTGCTCGAACTTGGAATCGAGATATAAGGCGCCGAGAATCGCTTCCATGGAGCGGGCTATTGTCGACGGTTTTACCGGAACGCCGCGACCCCGGCGAATGAATTCGCCCAGACCGAACGTTCGCCCAACCAACCCAAGAGTTTTTGCGCTGACTAAAACTGAGCAAATCTCTGTCAGTTCTCCTTCGTGCTTGTCATCGAATTTGAGAAAAACATATTCAGCAATGAGAAATTTAAGGACCGCATCTCCGAAGAATTCCAAGCGCTCGTAGTCGCGCACACCATGCTCGGAACCGAAGGATTTGTGCGTCGTCGCTTCGTCTAAGAGCGACAAGTCCTTAACCGGCACGCCGAGGCGCTCTAGCAGCCGCTGAAGCTGGTCTCTACGTTCGGCAGAAAGTGCGTAGTGTGATGTCATCAAAAACTCTACTGGCTGCTTGTTTATCGCTCTATAATCTACACATTGTATGCTCATATACAAATGATGGTTGAACCCTTGCTATGCTTGTTCTCGCAAGGCGGTCCAGAGTTTTTTGCCGTCCCGGAGATACCAAATGTACCAGCTACAGATCGCGGAAATAGTGGCATTCGTCGTTGCTGGCTTTGCGTTACCGGCTCTTGGAATGATCGGTGTGGCTTGGGTTATTCAAAACTTCTTTGGTTATCACACACCAAACCCAACGAAGAATCAACCGTACGAATGCGGCATGGCACCGGTTCAAGATGCTCATGTGCAGTTTGACATCCGATATTATTTGTACGCGTTGCTGTTCATCCTGTTTGACATCGAAATAGTCTTCATCATTCCGTGGGCAATAGCGGCTCATCAACCTGCTATTGCAAACATCCGTTGGCTCGCTCCGATTGAAATGACAATTTTCATCGGAATCCTGGCAGCCGGCTTGGTCTACGCTTGGAAGAAAGGCGCTCTTGAGTGGAAGTAGGGAAAAATGGCTGACATTGACACGAAGATTGAAATTCCGGAAGAGCTCAAAAGCACAGTATCGCTAAGCAATTTGGACTTCTTGGTCGAAAAGCTGACCAAAGTGGTCGATAACTTGGTGGATCCTGTTGCTAACTGGGCACGTTCTAACTCTGTATGGCCGCTGACCTTTGGCACCTCGTGTTGTGCGATCGAGATGATGTCAGTTGGTATGTCGGCTTTCGATATTTCACGCTTCGGCTCCGAAGTGTTCCGTGCAACTCCTCGTCAAGCAGACATGATCATCACGGCTGGCACCATCACTAGAAAAATGGCTCCAGCGCTAATTACGCTTTACGAACAGTTGCCCGAGCCAAAGTATGTTATTGCCATGGGCGCATGTACCATCACTGGTGGCATGTTCAACGATTCATATTCTGTCGTTCAGGGAGTCGATAGGATAATTCCTGTCGACGTTTACTTACCTGGATGCCCACCGCGTCCGGAAGGCATTCTTGACGCGCTGTTGAAGTTACAGCAAAAGATCCGCACTGAATCCTATGGTGAAAGGCGCCAGAGAAAATATGCGCAAACCGCTGTTCGACACGTGGATTATGACACTGGACTTCCTGTCGAAACGCTGCAAGCACTTGTCGAAGAAGCTAGAGAAGAAATGCCACCGGCCGCTAGTAACGAGCAAAAGAGCGCTTAGGAAGGGATCACAGCAATGACTGAACAACCTGAAGCAGCTAAGTCTGCCGAACTGCCACAAGAGATTCCGTTGGGACCGTACGGGCAATTCTTGAAAGATCTCGGTATCGGATCTACTCGCTTACCTGATAGTGTCGGCACCGCCGGTAAGGTGGAGACCATTGAAATTGACGGCATGGATCTTCACCAAGCGATGAAGAGCGTACGTGGTTCAGAGACCCGCATGGACTTCTTGTTGATGGTCAGCGGTGTCGAAACAAACGATACCTGGGACAGCGTCTATCATCTGTGGTCTTACGAAGACAGCACTAAAGAACTCGTGGTAAAAGTGCGCGTTCCGAAAGCGTCTGTTGCGGAAGGCAAGCTTCCAGCTGTTCCAAGCATCACACCGTTTTGGCCGGCTGCTAATTGGCATGAACGTGAAGAATACGACTTGCTCGGAATTAAGTACTTCGGACATCCTTATCTTCGCCGCCTGATGAATCCTTGGGATTGGGAAGGACATCCGTTGCGCAAAGACTATAAGCAACCCGTCGATGCGCTGAATGACAAAAATCCTCATAGCATGAGATAGAGCACAAAATGGCTACCGAAAACTTACCAGAAACTGCACCTCAGTTGCCATCCTTTGTTCGTTCGACTCAGTATGCCGAAGACGCGCAGCTGAAAACGGACGAGATGATTATCAACATGGGTCCTCAGCACCCTGCTACCCACGGCGTGTTGCGTTTGCTACTGACGTTGGATGGCGAAATTGTTCGACACACCGAACCTGTTGTTGGTCACCTGCATCGCGCTCAAGAATGGCAGGCACAGAACCGCACTTGGTACCAGTACCAGGCGTTGATCGATCGTGTTGATTACCTTTCTGGAATGTTCACAAGCTGGGCTCTGGCTCGCACTTGCGAAGAGTTGGATGGTTTGAAGATTCCGAAGCGCGCTGAGTACCTGCGTGTGATCATGTCGGAGATGAATCGCATAACCTCGCACCTGCTATGGCTGGGAACTTATCTGATCGACTTGGGCGCGATGTTCGGATTTCCGTTCTATCCGTTCCGTGATCGCGAGAAGTTGCTCGATTTGTTGGAAGCTGTTTCAGGTCAGCGGATGATGTTTAACTACATTCGCATCGGCGGAGTTCAAAGCAATCCACCGTTGGGATGGTTCGACAAATTGAAGGAATTTGTTGATACCTTTCCTTCCTGTATTGATGACTACGAAGCGATCGTCACTGAGAACCCGATTTTCTTGAAGCGCACGAAAGGCGTTGGTGTAATGAGCAAAGAACTGGCGATGTCATACGGCGTCACCGGTCCATGCCTTCGTGCATCTGGAGTGCCGTTCGATTTACGCAAAGATCGACCTTATTCAGTCTATCCAGAGATCGATTTCAAGGTAATCAGCCTTACTGGGCAAGGTGATGATACGTGGGCTCGCTACATTTGCCGCGTTGCCGAGTTGCGCGAAAGCAACGAGATCATTCGTCAGTGCATAGAAAAAATCCCTGGTGGGACCACCGAAGAATTGCGCAAGAAGCGGGAAGAGTGCAAGGCTTGCGGTAAAGCTGATTGTGCGAACTGTGGCGGCGACCTGGCGATAATGGTCAAGAAGCAAAACTCCGGAATCCGCATCAAAGCCGGTGAGGGCTTCGTTCCGGTAGAGTCTCCACGCGGAGTACTGGGAACTTATATAACTTCAAATGGCACCGACAAAGCTGCTCGAATTGCATGGCGCAATCCCTCGTTCTCGAATCTTTCCGTATTGCCTGAGTTGCTTGTAGGAGCTCCGATTGCCGACATAATGTCGGTGTTTGGATCAATTGACGTAATCCTTCCTGACGTTGATCGGTAGGAAAAAAGGACAGACATGACCACCTCGATAGCATCAGTACCGAAATCTAGCGCTAGCGTTACCTCGACAGGACCAGGAAACTGGGTCGAGGTCGCGAAGTTCATCCGTCTATGCGCAATCTGGATTGGACTCATATTCGGTCCAGTGTGGATGGTCTCTTGGGGCGTGGGCGAACTCATTCCTTACTTACTAATTCAAAGCGTTGCTCAGTCCCCAGAAGGCCTCGCTCAGGTCCAGCCGCTAGTAGATACTCTGCAATTTTTCGTACCATTGCTTGCTGTAATGATTTTCATTCCAATTAACGCCATGTTTATGGTGTTGTGTGAACGCCGTGGTCTAGCGCTGTTCACCGTGCGGAAGGGTCCGAACAGAGTTGGTTTCGATGGACTGGCACAAACTTTTGCTGATGCACTTAAGTTGCTATTCAAAGAAGACATCACACCGAAAGGTGCGGACATCCTCTTATTCACGTTGGCTCCAATCGTCTTCTTTGCGCCATCTATTTTCGGCGCGGTTCCACTTTTGTCCGCAGTCACCTACAACCATCCGCTGTTTCTGACGTGCAACCTGCCAACTGGAATCTTCTATGTCTTGGCCATGGGTTCAATCCCAGTGGTGGCACTAGTTATGGCCGGCTGGTCGAGTAACAACAAGTACTCGTTGGTGGGCGGCCTAAGGTCTGCTGCTCAGGCTATCAGTTATGAAATTCCCCTAGTCCTGTCTTTGATCACGGTCTGCTTCCTTATGGGAACACTCAACGTTGCTGATATTGGTGCCAACCAATCAGTTCACAGAGGGACCGACGAGCTCAAGCGCTTGGAAGCAGTGCAGTCTGTACCACCGCAATTTGTTTTTGTCAAAAATCCGGAAACTCCTGAAGCACCAAAGTCTGCCGGAATATTGCACTGGAATATGTTGGGGAACGTACCGTTCCACCTATCTGAACCACAGATTGCAGGCGCGACAGAATCCGGCGAATCGTCGACCAGTAGGCTTCTTGCAGGGCTGGCTCTGGCGTTGTGCTCAATTGCTTTGCTCGGCATTTACATGACCGGTGCTTGCGCGGAAATCAATAGAATTCCCTTCGACCTTCCGGAAGCGGAAAGCGAATTGGTTAGCGGATACAACACTGAATATAGTGGCATCAAGTTCGCCATTTTCTTTCTGGCGGAGTTTACGAACCTATTCATTGTTTCGACGGTCGCTACCGTGATGTTCTTGGGAGGCGGATCCTCGCCGATTCCTGGTTTGCTGGATCCATATTTCTTCCAGCAAGTTTTCTACGGTATCGGTTCCGTTCTGGGGAATCTTGGCCTCAATACTGGCATATGGACAATCCTTGGCACCGTTCCACTTCTTGGCGGTCTTTTGTCCTGGATCGGTTCTGTCCTTGTGAACCTTGGTCTCAACCCAGGCATACTGACATTTTTTGGCAGCATAAACCCAGTGACAATTCTGGGCACCATGCTCAATCCCGTCACTTTTTCCGGCTGGCTGTGGGTCGTGGCCAAAGTTTACGGCTTTGTGTTTCTCGCTATCTTGGTCCGTGGAACGTTGCCACGGTTCCGTATTGACCAATTGTTGAACTTCGGATGGAAGCGGCTGATACCAATCTCGCTGATACTCTTCCTCGTGGTCACTTTTCTGAAGGAGATCATTCGTGTCTAACCTAATCTCCCGAGCAGTAGGCGGTCTCTATCAGGTTTGGCGTGGGCTAACCACTGTTGGCAAACACACCTTTCGCCAACCTATTACCAAAAACTTTCCGGACCAAATGCCGCATCTTCCGGGAGCATTTCGCGGGCGGCTAGCTTTGACCGTCAATCCGGATACTGGCGAACATCTCTGCATTTCTTGCTTGCAGTGCGAACGTGTGTGCCCCGACAAGTGCATCGAAATTACGTCGCATAAGAGTCCTGAGACGAACAAGCCGGAACTAATAGAGTTCAAAATTGACCACGGTCTCTGCATGTTCTGCGGGCTATGCACGGAAGTTTGCCCAACGAGTTGCATTATCAACACGAACGACTTTGAAATGGCTGATTACACGCGTCAATCTCTTGTTTATGACTTGCCTAAACTCACTTTGACTCAAGAAGAATCTGCGTATTACTTCGAGAAGAAGGAAATTCCCCTACCGAAACCGAAGCCAGCCAAGAAACCGGCACCTCCAGCCGGTGCAGCCGCTCCAGCAGCAGCTGAAGCAGCTAAATCAGCGGCAGGTGAAGCAGCTAAACCAGCGGCAGTTGAAGCAGCTAAACCAGCGGCAGTTGAAGCAGCCGCTCCAGCAGCAGCTGAAGCAGCTAAACCAGCGGCAGTTGAAGCAGCCGCTCCAGCAGCAGCTGAAGCAGCCGCTCCAGCAGCAGCTGAAGCAGCTAAGTTAACACCAGCCGAAGCCGCCAAACCAGCGGCGGCAGTTGAAGCAGCAAAACCCGCTGCAACTGAGGCAACAGCAGCCACTATTGAAGTTTCTAAACCGGCAGCAGTGGAACCAGCCAAATCTGAAGCGAAGTCAACCAAACCGAAAGCCAAGCCTGATTCCAAGGCATCGGATGCTAAAAAGCCGAGCAAGGACAAACCGACCAAGGATAAAGAGGGCAAGTAACGTGGAAGTTGGCTATTTCTCATTTCTTCAGAATTGGGCGGCGAACAACGTAGAAGCACCAGTTTTTTATATGCTGGCATTTCTCGCGATACCGCTTGCTTATGGAGTGCTCTTTGATCCGCGAATCATTCGTTGTGGCTTTTTGCTAATTGGTGTGTTCGGAACCATCTCCGGAATCTTCCTTTTACTGCAAGCGCAGTTTCTGGCAATGGCTCAACTGATGATTTACGCGGTGGGCATCACTCTTGTTGTCGTCATCGCTTTGATGTTGACCAATCCCCGTATGGAACAAGATGTCAACCTTACTGTTCCTGAACAGAAACTACCGGCCCTTTTTGCTGCGTTAGCATTATTCATCACCATCTATCTTGCAATACGTTCCGAGTTGTGGCAGGTGAAAGAAGCAACTCCATTGCCTCCAGAGTTGAATCTCGTGGCGATTGGCACGAACATGCTTGGATATTACGCGCTGCCGTTTGAGTTTGCATCAGTCCTCCTTTTGATTGCACTGATTGGTGCAATTATGCTCGCCAAGACAGAGCACTTGACGCGTTCTGAGGAATGGATTGAAAACGATGAGTCTTACAGTGACAGGAAGGAAGAGAATGTCGTCAAAGTCTAATCTCCTCAGTTATGTGTACATATTGATTGGAGCCATTTTGGTGTGTGGTTACGCCAACGGTCTTGGACCGGCGATGGTTAGTCCATTCGGGATAGACAAGGATCTGGCTGACGTTGTAATTGCTTTGGCTGTGGTTGCATTGGGTTTGCTTTTTGCAGGGCTCGGAGCCGAGCTACCGTTTGTGGTCATCACTGGTACGATCGGTGTTTTCGTTGTACTGACGCTCCAACAGACTGAAATCGTTCGCTATATGACTCTTTCTGCGGTGCTGTTCTGCATCGGCATGTACGGCATGGTCGTTTCGCGAAACGCGATCAGGGTGCTTATGTCAATCGAGCTCATGCTCAACGCGGTGAACATCAATTTTGTCGCGTTCTCGCGCTATATCGACCCGACTCTACTTAGAGGACAGGTTTTCGCCATCTTCATTCTTGCCGTAGCAGCAGCAGAAGCTGCGGTAGGACTGGCTATCGTATTGGCGATTTACCGCAACATGTCCACTGTCGATATGGAAAAATTCAACCTGCTCAAATGGTAGCTCCAACTAATACAGAGTCGGTGATCTGTGACCAGCAAGCAGAAAAAGTTCCTAGTATGGTTACTAGAAGGCACTAAGACTACAAAACACGGCACTGAGCAACACACTCGATCCTCGTGGTGGAATGTGATGTGTTTGACTGGAGTTGACTACTTCTCCACGTTGGGATATCAACCTGGTATCGCCTATTTGGCAGCAGGACTCCTCAGTCCGATTGCCACGCTGATTCTTGTGCTGCTTACGTTGTTTGGCGCGCTTCCTGTTTACATGAGAGTGTCCAATGAAAGCTTCCACGGACAAGGCAGCATCGCAATGCTTGAGAGTCTGCTTCCTGGCTGGAAAGGAAAAACGCTAGTACTGGTTCTATTGGGTTTTGCAGCGACCAGTTTCATCATTACGATCACGCTTTCGGCAGCTGACGCTACTGCTCACATCGTTGAGAACCCGTGGTGGCCGGACTATCTACAGAATAGAATTACAATTACGTTGGTATTGCTGTCAATTTTGGGTGGCGTATTCATGCTTGGATTCCGCGAGGCAATTGGCGTTGCGGTTATCCTTGTCGTCGTTTATCTCACGCTGAATGTCTTTGTTTTGTGGACTGGCTTCGAGCAGTTGCTCAAACTGCCGAATGCTTTTGCTAACTGGTGGGGCACGTTACTGACAAAATTTTCGACTCCATGGTTGATGATTGCCATTTCGATGGGTATGTTTCCGAAACTGGCCTTGGGACTTTCCGGGTTCGAAACAGGCGTGTCCGTCATTCCACTTGTTAAGGGGAGTCCGGATGATACGCCTGAGAGTCCGCTCGGACAAAT
>Ga0163151_10002106_pt1 | contig 31795 bp, 29 predicted proteins | sample OliLakLV19MP5IB2_FD_145596 | JGI IMG/M metagenome (GOLD analysis project Ga0163151, IMG submission 145596) | Freshwater microbial mat bacterial communities from Lake Vanda, McMurdo Dry Valleys, Antarctica - Oligotrophic Lake LV.19.MP5.IB-2 | ecosystem: Environmental > Aquatic > Freshwater >... | reverse complement strand
TTGCCGATTCGATTGAGGCGACCGGGGCTAAGCTTCTCTACTTGCCGCCCTATTCTCCTGATCTCAACCCCATCGAGAACATGTGGTCGAAAGTGAAAGCCTCTTTGAGAGGCCAAGCCAAACGCACCACCGCGACGCTCACCACGGCAATCGGCAGAGCGATGAAGGGCGTGACTGCACAAGACTGCCGAGGCTTCTTCCAAGCGGCAGGAATCAACGCTACAACAACATGAAAACCGCTCTAGGCACCATCGGTCCGATTCCAATTAATAGAACAATGATCGCTACCACCCTAGAAATACCGCCCAAGGAGATCAACCACCACGCGGGAATCCAAACTAAACCATAAAGTACCCAACACATCACTTGCACGATGATTGGTAATTTTCCAAGACGAGATTTATACCAAGTCGAAAATTTTCTTGGATCAGCAGGCTCGGCGACATTTTCTTGAGGTTGAGGAGGTATAGACATTGCTGTAGCTGTTGCAGCGACTTGTGAAATCGGTGGCTGTGAAGCTGCGAACAACCCCTGAATTTTGGAAGCTACCATTGGCTTCTGCATGTCTTCTCTGCGGATCAAGTCGGCAGGAGACAACTTCTTCGCAACAGCAAACTGTCGAAGCTGTGCATAATTGAAGGGGCCTAACTCCTTGCCATTACGAGTAACAAACCAGTTCGACATAAGTTGGTTCCTTCTCAAGGACAAGGAGTTTTAATTCGAAGCGACGCTGACTCTTTCCCTTTTAGCCATGGCAGACGGCTTGGTTTATCCTCAGATGTGAGACTGCGAGGGAAGCCTATTTTGATGGAGTGAGAGAGTCTGCCGGTCTTCATGTACTATAGTCGACAGACATTTGGGTTCCAAGCCCCGATACTTCCGATCATGGCAAAGCGTCGGGAGCAACTACCTATCGGAGAAGTCTTGCGTCAAGCTCGACAGGCGGCTGGGCTGACGCAGGAAGCTTTGGCGTTTTCAGCCGATGTGGATCGCACTTATATCTCTTACTTAGAAAATGGACTCAAATCGCCCACGCTGGAAATCCTCTATAAGCTTAGTACCGCCCTGGGGTTGGCAACTTCGGAACTCGTGAAGCGAGCGGAGCGGCTAGCGATGAAGTAGCCAGTCTGTTCAGCAATCTCGTAACCTTGAGTCATATAGTCATCGAGGAGGTTTTCCAGTTCTTGACGAGAGCCGACACGGCGAAGGCGAGGAGCTGATACTGTTGACCCTCTGAGACTGCAGGATGAATTGAGAATGACCAAGACACAGTCTTGAACAGAAAAGTTTTAGCTCCGTTGGTTTCCTTGCTAAAATCAATGCTGATTTGGAGCCAAAACCTGGAGCAGCTATCTTTTTGACGTTCTCTCCGTTTCTTGTTCCATGCGGAATGTGAGATTTTTTCATATCTTGCATTTTGAAGGAGGGCCACGAGCCATGCCAAGAAAGCGTTTTACGGAAGAGCAGATCGCATTTGCACTTCGTCAGCATGAGGGCGGTGCCCAGGTTGCGGAGATCATCCGCAACCTGGGTCAGCAGCTGACTGGAGATGATGTCGTGGCTGTTCTGGAACAGTTGCAAGGCGAGCGCGGAACGCCGCAATCGATCAGGGTAGATAGCGGTCCCGAGTTCGTGTCGAAGTCTTTGGATTGGTGGGCTTACTTCAACCAGGTGACGCTCGACTTCAGTCGTCCTGGTAAACCCACCGATAACCCATTTATCGAATCGTTCAACGGTCGCCTGCGACAAGAGTGCCTCAACCAACACTGGTTCCAAGACATGCCAGACGTCACCCAGACGGTTGAAGCTTGGAGAGTTGATTACAACGAATGCCGTCCCCATAGCAGCCTCGGGGATCGGACACCCAGAGAGTTCTCGGCTTGCTTCACTCAGGCTACGCCTGAGCGAAGCAAGCCAGTCACAAACATTCCAACTGGATCAAGATTGGGGTGAGGGTCAAAAAACTGGATTCTCGCTCCTATGGTGGGCTCGGTGAAGGGGGCAGGTCAAAGGCGTTTCAAACTCGTCGATCAATGTTGCAGGGAATACTTTTATCGATGCTTTGGTTTGGGAGCGCGCACGACAGCAATCTACGGATGTGCAGTTACAAGTCCGCGAAAAAAATGATTTATTGTTGGGTTCCCGTTGGGAGCAACGTGAAATTGTGCTTATCACCTGCCGCCGCGGATAACGCGAGCGAAATATATGGGACGCACCTATTCGCGGCCCTTATAATTCGCCACTATATTATTGAACCTGATAACTTAGAAATGTTTCAATTGGCAGTTTCTTTCGTGCCTGTGCCCTTTTTTAGATGATTCTTAAACATGGCTGACGAAACCTATTCTGGCATCAAAGGCAGAACCGCAATTGTAACGGGAGGCGCGAAAGGAATTGGCGAAGCATGTGTCCGTCTGCTAGTCAAACACGGTGCCAACGTTGCCATCTTCGATATCGATGGCCAGGCGGCGGAGTGCTTGGCATCGTCTGTCGGCACAAACTGCACTGGTTATTGTGTCGATGTGAGCGACTCACAGGCCATTCGCACGACTTGCCAAGAGGTGGCTGTGGAACTCGGACCGCCAACCCTGTTGGTTAACAATGCGGGAATCGGGCACTATGCAACGGTGACCGAGACGACAGATGACGATTGGGACCGAATATTGAACGTTAATCTGAAGTCGTACTTCCTTTGTGCTCGCGAAGCGATTCCGTTTATGCAGAATGCTGGGAAAGGCGCAATCGTTAACGTTGCCAGTGTGCAGAGTTTCATGAGCCAGCAACGGGTCGCCGCCTATTGTGCTAGTAAAGCAGGGATCCTCGGACTGTCGCGGGCGATGGCGGTTGACCATGCCCCTTCGATTCGTTCGAACGCAGTTTGTCCCGGATCGGTGGACACACCCATGTTGGCCGCTGCCCTTGAAGGTGCACTCGATAAAAAGGCCCTGCTGCAGGAATGTCGTAATATGCATCTGTTGAAGCGGATTGGCCAACCGATCGAAATCGCTCAACTGGTGGTGTTCTTGCTTAGCGATTTGGCCTCTTTTATTACTGGTCAAGCGATTAGGATCGATGGAGGGATTGGTCTTGAAATTGGCGGAAGTGTTCGCGATTCATGAGGTCTTGGGATGGCGGTTCGTGAAGATATTTTGATGGACGCGGAATCAGAAATCTGGTTAAAGGATTTTCGTATTTCGGCAGAGGATAATCTGAAACTCGAAGGCTCTGCCGATTGGTCGATCACAAAACGAACTCTCCAGGGTGGTCCATCAGCGGACATTGACGTCGTCACCGTGGACAACGGAGTTTTTTCGGTGGAAGTTTTGCCCACCCGCGGCATGGGTTTATGGAAGGGAAACTTTCGGAGAACGAGTCTTGGCTGGCAATCGCCCGTTCGATTTCCGGTTCATCCAAGCCTAGTCAATTTAGCCGACCAACGAGGGACCGGTTGGCTCACGGGTTTCAACGAATGGATGTGCCGTTGCGGATTGAATTCGTTTGGAGCGCCCAGTTCGCCGTCCTCTGAAGATGGAACTGCCATCGAGCGGCCTTCAACATTGCATGGGAGGGTTGCCAATATTCCTGCGCACTATGTCTCGACCAAAGTCGACACGGCGGGAAAAGGAAGACTGACGGTACGCGGAATTGTGGAGGAAGCAGCACTGTTTGGAGGCTGCCTGCGACTCGACAATTCGCTGCATACGACTGCGGGTTCCAATGTTCTCGAAATCAACGATACGATCACGAATCAGAGTGACATGCCGGCAGAGGTGCAGCTTCTTTATCACATTAATTTTGGTCCACCGGTGCTCGGCGAAGGATCTAAAATCTTCGCCGCGATCGACCAGTTGGTACCCTACGATGAACACTCAGCGAAAAGTAGTGAGAGCTGGGATTTGTGCGGCAAGCCGACTCCCGGTTTTGTTCAGCAATGCTATTTCGTGAAACCACTTGTTGATTCAGAGGGAGATGCAACGATTCTGTTGTGCAACCCGGCGGGCGACTTCGCGGTTCATATGACGTTCGACACGCGGTCGCTACCGTGTCTAACTCTCTGGAAAAACTTCGCGGGCGAACGGGACGGCTATGTGATTGGGATCGAGCCCGGGACAAGTTTTCCCAACCCCAAGCCGTTGGAACGTCAGCTCGGCCGTGTTCCCCAGCTCGGACCGGGCGAGAGTTTGCAGCCTTCAGTGCGGCTTTCTTTTTTCGACGATGCTGAATCCATCGCGGAGATCATTGCTTTGATTGCTCAGCAGCAAGCCGCGCACGAGCCGCAGATTCACCAAACACTTCAGCCGGGCTTTTCATTTTCTTAAGCTGAACAACTCAAACACAATCGGACGGGCAGATATGCAAATTGCTGGTGTGGCCAAAGTATTCAACGACACCAATCTGAAGCTCCTCAAGCAGATTGGTGTCGACGATTTCGTTTACTACAACATGAAAGGCATGCCCGGCAGCTTCGAGGAACTCGAAGTTATCAACCGGACCGTGTCGAACGAGGGCCTGCGACTTTCGGTGATTGAAGGTGGCCCTCCGATCGACCTGGTTGTCATGGGCAAGGATGGCCGCGATCAGCAAATTGCAGAGTACGTTCAATCGATCAAGCACATGGGGCGATTGGGTATTCGTGTGCTCTGCTACAATTTCATGCCGCAAGTTACCAGCGCCGCGATGGTTGCGCGCACTTCGATGACGTTCCCAGAACGTGGTGGGGCACTCACAAGTCAGTTTTGCAGCATCGATTTCAAACCAGAATGTATTCCGCATGGTGAACAGCCCACGACTGACGAGCAGATGTGGGAGAATTTGGAATACTTTCTCAAACGAGTCGTGCCGGTCGCAGAACAAGAAGAAGTTCTCCTGGCGATGCATCCCGATGACCCGCCCTTGTCGCCGCTGTGCGGTTTGTCTCGAATTATGCGTAGCGTTACCAACTTTGACCGGCTGCTTGAATTGGTGAACTCGCCCGTGAACGGCATCACGCTTTGCCAAGGCTGCTTTGCCGAGATGGGTTGCGACCTGCCCGACGTGGTGCGGCATTTTAGGGGTCGAACCCACTTCGTTCATTTCAGAGATATTCAAGGTGCGCCGGAAGACTTTTACGAATCGTTCCCCGATAATGGCTCGAACGATATGTTGGAAGTTTTGCGAGCTTACCGGGAGATCGACTATCGCGGCTTTATTCGAGTCGACCATGTTCCGCTCCTCATCACGGAAAAAGCTCCCTACGATGGCTATGGCATGCATGGGCATACGTTTGCAATTGGATATCTCAAGGGCCTCATGGAATCGGTCTTCGGACATCCGGTTCGGAATTCTCTGAGCGCTAACTTGCGAGAGGCTTGATCATGGCTCGACTTGAAGGCAAAAAAGCATTTCTCACGGCTGCGGGGCAGGGGATCGGCCGCGCGTCGGCGTTGGCATTCTGCCGTGAAGGCGCGACCGTGATCGCCACGGACGTTAATCGCGAATTGCTCGAGCAATTGAAAAAAGATCAACCGCTCTTGGATTGCCGGCCCCTTGATGTCACCGATAGTGACGAGATCAAAACGCTTGCGGACACCGTTGGCACCGTGGACGTCTTGATGAATTGCGCTGGCTACGTCCATCATGGAACCATCCTGGAGTGCGGCGAGGAAGATTGGAACAAGGTGTTTGATATCAACGTGACTGCCATGTTTCTAACGATCAAAAGTTTTCTGCCGTCCATGTTGTCAGCGGGGCGAGGGAGCATCATCAATGTTTCGAGCGTTGCTTCGAGCCTTAAGGGTTTTCCCAATCGATTTGCGTACGGCGCGAGTAAAGCGGCGGTCATCGGGCTGACCAAATCGATTGCCGCAGACTTCACCAAGCAAGGCATCCGCTGCAACGCGATCTGTCCTGGCACAGTTCATAGCCCCTCGCTGATAGAACGGATTGCTGCTAAAGGCGATTTCGAAAGCACCTTTGCGTCGTTTGTCTCCCGACAGCCAATGGGGCGGTTGGGAACGCCGGAGGAAATCGCAGAACTAGCCGTTTATCTTGCCGCCGATGAGTCGGCGTTTACCACGGGGGCCGTCCATGTGATTGACGGAGGCTGCTGCATCTAACGCGAGTTGTTGGCATCGATCGCGGGGTAATTCAAAGGACACCCGGCCACATCAACTTCGACACACGCCAAGTGCCAACGAGCGAGACTGGCAACGACCATGGTCTTGAGATTCTCACCGACAAACACCACGTTCGTCGGCGACGAGATCATGGTACTCTCCCAGTCTTCGGTCCAAACGCTCAATTCTCCCGAGAACGTGTAACGGTAGATGATGTCGGGCGTGTAGCACGCGATGAATAAGTTTCCGTCTTGATCAAACGCCAAGCCGTCGGGAATCGTTCTCGGAAGTTCCACAACAAACTGTGATGAACCCAGTTGGCCATCAGGCAGGATTTCCGCTTTGGCCACTGACGGTAAGTTCGACAATGCGACGTAAAGCTCCTTGCCATCGGGGCTGATTGACAAGCCATTGGGAAACTCGGAGAACCCCGTGCTTACAACTTCGGTACTTCCGCCCGGTTGAATGCGATAGATGCAGCCATTATTTCCATGCCAATTTCCCGAGTCTGCGACGTAGAGATTGCCCGCGGTATCGAACACGGGAAAGTTGGGATTAATCATGGGTCGATCAGCGGTTCCGCTGGAATACACGGTCACCTCACCTTGAGAAGTCATGCGAGCAACAATCTTTTTCTTTGGATCGCACGCGTAGATGTTTCCGTGCCCATCAAGGCACAGGCCGAGCAGGAAGCCGCCCGTGCTGCCAATGGTAGTTACCTCACCTTGAGATGAGATCCGATAAACTTGGCCTGCTTCTCCCCCAGCATAAACCTGGCCATCTGGTCCGAGCGTGACTCCCTCGGGGTGATCGAGACCGTCGGCGTAAACACGAAACGAAGAGAGTGGAATATCTGACACGCGTCGATCTCCCGAATGATGAAAAGCTCCGCCACCAAAGGCTATGCGAGGATTGTCAGGACTATACCATACGGCGATAATCGAGACCATTGATCGACTCGCAACACGCTGAACGTCTTGCGAGAGTTGCCAGAACCCCTATGCTAGAAAGTCAGTGAAATGAAATTGTTGCGATATGGCGAACCCGGAAAAGAGAGCCCTGGTATTTTAGATCAAGATGGAAAAATTCGTTCACTGCGTAACATTGTTCCAGATCTTAGCGGCGACGTTCTCTCAAGCGAGTCCTTGAAGAAGCTGGCGACCATCGATCCGGCGACGCTGCCGCTTGTCGATTCCCAAACCCGCATCGGGCCCTGTGTTGCGGGGACGACAAAGATCTTGTGTATCGGGCTCAACTATGCCGACCATGCACGTGAGTCGGGCATGGAAGTTCCCAAGGAACCGGTCGTTTTCATGAAGGCGACAAGCTCGATCTGCGGCCCGAATGACGATGTCGAGATTCCTCGCAATTCTCAGAAAACAGACTGGGAAGTTGAACTCGGGGTTGTGATCGGTACAAAGGCCAAGTATGTCGACGAAGATTCTGCCATGGAGCATATCGCCGGCTTTTGCGTGGTCAACGACTTGTCCGAACGCGAATTTCAACTCGAGCGGTGTGGACAGTGGGTAAAAGGCAAAAGCTGTGATACGTTTGCACCGTTGGGGCCCTGGCTGGTGACCAAAGACGAAATCGCGGATGTTCAGGATCTCTCGATGTGGCTCGAAGTCGATGGGCATCGCTACCAGAATGGATCAACGAGTACGATGGTGTTTGGAGTCGCCAAGCTAGTGAGCTATTTGAGCCAGTTTATGTCACTTCTACCGGGTGACGTGATCTCAACAGGCACCCCTCCCGGCGTGGGCCTGGGGCTCAAACCGCCGGTCTATCTTGTGCCTGGGCAGACAATGCGACTTGGCATCGAAGGTTTGGGCGAACAGCATCAACAAACCGTGAAAGCGGGTTAATAGAGGGCAGCTATGACAATATCACGTCGGCGATTTATTCAATATTCGACAACCGGATTGCTAATCGGAACGGTGTTGGTTCATGCTCCCCGCGTGATGGCCGAGACGACTGACTCCACTCTCGTGTTAGCCGTGCGCTATCTGGGAAAACAGTTCCAAGATAATCCGGTCAGGGTGACTGGCCAGGACTGCGCGTCGAGCATCGTGTTGCCTTCGGGTGAAGCTTTCTGGCTCTTTGGGGATACGATCGAGGGTCCGTTTGAGTCGATCCGCGGTCTCGCTCTCGACGACAAACTGTCGAACACCGCGGCTGTCGTTCCCGAGCAGGATGTTTCCGAGGGCATCAAGCGATTTGAGTTCGTTACCGAACCGGATGGCAAGCGAGCGCGGCAAGTCGTGCCTTTCGTCGATGGCGAAGCACCCGCGGAGCAGCGTATCTGGCCAGTCCACGGAGCGTGCAGCGGCGGACACATTTACGTGTTCTATCATCGAATTTCATTGATCCCTGGTGTCGATGTCTTTGAAAATTTCACTCTTGAGGGGATGGGCATTGCTCGCGCGAAAATTGGTGAATGGAAGTTTGAGCGGCTCACAGCCCCCGATAGTGGCTACGAATTCTGGAAAGGCGACAAACCCACGTTCGGTGTTTTCGTGCAGCAGCAGGATGGGGTAGCCTATGTATGGGGCAGCCTGATGACCGGCATGTTCCTGGCACGAACCAGCCCCGAGAAGATCGCCGATCTCTCGAGCTATGAGTACCTCATTGCGGCGCCTACGACGGCCGATCCCGAAGCAAAACCCGTTTGGTCCAAAACATTCGAGCCGATGGCGGTGATGTTTGATTCCGTGCCGAATGAGATGTCGGCTTCCTACAATTCTCATCTTGGCTGTTACACGGCGATTCACACTCGTTTGCGCGAGAATGAGATTGTGTTGCGAACGGCACCCGAGATCGTGGGGCCGTGGAGTGACGCGGAGGTGATTTATCGTCCCGAGAAAAAAGATGAATCTGATCTGTTCTACGCCGCCAAGGAACACCCTGAGCTGGCCCGCGAGAACGGCAAGGTCATTTATGTGACCTATGTCGATTCGCGATCTTACGCACCGCAACTCATTGAAGTGACGTTGAAATAGCAGTGTCCCCGTTCTGCTGCTCTGGTTGAGGTAGGTGGTCGTACCAAGTGAATTTGAGCGCAATCATGGCTGCCGCCGATACAGCCGCCCAAATCAATGCACTCGTGTGCCAGTGCCCGACAAGGTACATCGGCGAGACGTAGGCTCCAAAGATGGCTATGCATGCCAGCGTGACATTGATGACCGCATACCAGACGCTCTCGCCGGGGTCGTTGAGTTCATCGGCCGAAAGGTTCGCGCGACCGCGAATTGGTCCCCAGGCGCCGAATGGTCGGATACTCCTGTAGAACTCCAGTAGCACGGCGTCTTCGGTTGCCCGCCCCACGTAGGTGCCAATCAATGACGCCACCAGCGATATGCCACAAAGGGCGGGAAACGTATAAAAAATGGGCGGGTCGATATTCATTAACGACATGAACAGCAATGGCATCGCGCCAGCCAGACCCGCGAGCGTGCCGGCCGCGTAGCCCATGCCGTTGAACCGCCACCAATACCAACGCAGCACGTTAGGGATCACAAATGCCGCGCCGAGCGCCATCATGATCCAGTCCCAAACCTGCCGAATCGAGCTTGCGTAGAGCCCGATCAGTATTCCAGCGCCGACGATCACAATCGTCGCGACGTAGCTGGCCCGCACGAGATGCTTCTCACTGGCATGGGGTCGGAAAAGTGGTTGCCACAGATCGCGCACCAAGTAAGAAGCTCCCGAATTCACCGTGGCAGCAAACGTCGACATAAACGCGGCCAACAGTCCCGCCAGGACCAATCCCAAAACACCCGAACCGAGGTACTTGGCCAGCACACGGGGCATGACGATTTCGGCGTCGAGGGTTCCTTGTCCATCGACGATTGCAATGCCGGCCGAAATCGCCAGGAGAGCAATTCCCATGACCATTGCCCAGCGGACGACCAAGAAGGCACTCCATGCGGCGCCAACTTTGGCTGCATCACGAGAATCACGCGCCGAGAGAAACATCTGAAAGTCGAACATCTGCCCCGGTCCGCCAAGGTTGAGCATCAGTCCCTTGGCGACCCACACCAGCACGAGCAGTCCGAACATGCGGTAGCTTTGATATCCGGCCGGCAACGCGTCAACATTTTTCAATTCCCATTCCGGCCAGAGACTCGTAAAGCTGCCCCCGTCGACTGCCGTAACTGCGGCGATACTTTCGGGAGTTAATTCGAAATATGCGATCCCGGCAATGACAATGCTAGCGACGACGAGGATACAAGTCTGGAGGACGTTGGTAATGACGACCGCTTCCAATCCTCCGAGCAATGTATAAATCGTCGCGATGCCGAAAACGGCCAAAGCGCAGACCCGAACATTGGCTTCGGGTGACAATCCGGTTTGCACATACTCGGCGGAGAATTTTCCAATCCCTTCGAACCCATAGCCCGTGAGGCCCACAAGCGTAATCACTGCCATCAAGGCATACGCATATCGTGCCGCGCGGCCATCCGCACGGTCGCCGAAGCGAGTGATCATCCACTCTGCTCCCGTCATGACTCGCGAACGACGGACCCATTTTCCCATATAAGACATGAAAAATGCCGCCATCAGGAAGCCCCACATCCAGTGGTTCCAAACTGATTTCATGCCAAACAGATAAATCAAAGTGACCATCCACATCGTGCCACTGATATCGAAGGTCGACACCGATCCCGACATGGCCAGTGCAAGCCAGTGAATTCGGTTTCCTCCAAGAAAGTAGTTCTCCATACTCGCAGCGGCCTTGCGCTGTTGCCAAATCCCAATGCCGATCAAGGCCACGAAAAATAGAAGAATGATTATGGCATCGAGCGTAGACATTCTGATAAGCCCTTTGAGGGTTGTAATTAGGGAAAACTCATTTCCAGCAACTAATCATTTTTGGCAGCTGGAGTGAGTTTTAGTTGTAAGAAGCGGGGAAAGTAGAGTTCCAGGTTTTCGAAAAGACTCTCAAGTTGAAAAGTATTGGAACAGTAGGTCATTGCCAACCCATCGACCGTTTGCTCGGGGTGAGCTTTCGCTGCATAGAGCAACTGCTCGGGGTCGTCTGCCTTGATTTTCTTGGGTTCGTAGAAATCATCGAGTTCCGACCAGGGGCCGGTCAAGGCTTGCGAGGTACGAAATCCAATCGGCGAGAGTGGAAAGCCCGCGAACTGAAACTGGACATAACGCTCTAAGTCGGCATCATAGTGAACCGTAAACTCGGTCTGTCCTCCCTTGAAGACCGGTGACGGTAGTTTGGTGAGTTTTTCTTGATCGACCCAGCCGGCTTCGGCACCGGCCCACCATTGGGGCTTTGTGAGATCGCCGTCAAACGCGTCCTTCAGTAGCCATCGCACGATATGCACGTCGTGATCTTTGTCGGCCACACTGAACGCGATCAAGTGATCACTGTCTCGCACGAGGCTTGCTGAGCCAACCAATACTCCAAAGGGATTTTGTGGTGCCGTGAGCTTCCGCACCTTCCATTGGTCGGGGCTTGCATCGAGATTCTCGATGAAGACCGCTCCCCAACCGGTGACATCAAAGGCGAGTTTACGATTGGCATCGCGAGCCCGCATCATGAGCATCAGCAATTTGCCATCGACGAGAAGTGAACCTCCCGGCCAGAAGAATTCCTTCCCCTCATCCGCAATGAATGACTTCGGCTTGCCATCCTCCTCTCGCCAAAAAGCTTTAAATGTTGCGGTCGTGGGGTCGTAGCCTGTTTGCAGGCCAACACTGTTTCGAACCATCGTCGTCCCGCGTCGCTGACCAGGAGTGGTAGGAGCGACAAAGCTATCTCCGAAAAACCAAGCGACACGTCCGCTCCCTAAGTCGACCGAATAAGCATCGTCACCACCGAGCCAGTCAGGGTCGCGATGGAACATCGCATCAGCCTCCGGCCAAGCCGAGGCAGTCGCCTTTAGGCCGTTTTGAGTGGATTTGACTTCTTCTCCAATCGTAGCAACTTCAACGTAATCGCCGACAAGGTCTGCCCACATGCGGCCATGCTCATACAGTCCCTTCGGGCTGAAATGAATTCCAGCACCGCCTAAGTCACGCTGATCGCCAGTGAGCGTGTCCGTGTCTGGGCCCTGCAATGCGATTCTCGATTCCCAAAGTCGTTGTTGGGCGTTCCGCACAGTGTCGAATCGTGGTTTTTCGGGATTGTGGTACGAGGCCTGGGCAACGAACCAAGGAAAATACCATCCCGCCTGTTGTTGCGATTTCTGAATGACGTTGCTTAGCTTGGCGTAATACTCTTCCGTTGGCATCGCGACGTCGCTCTCTCCCTGATGCCATAAAACAGCACGAAATCCAAAAGGCCCAAATTGATGGATGCGGGTCATCTTCCAGGGAAACAAGTCGCCGCCAGGCTGCCATTGGTTGACGCTTGTGCCTCCAAAGCCTGTTGTTGCTACGCCGATGGGAACGCCAAAGCGTTCGTACATCGCGTCGCCAAAGGCCGGCCAGAAGCTGCCACCTTGGCTCTTGTCGGCCACGCCAAGTTGCGGGTCGTCGGCAATCTTCCATTCATCACCACCGAATGAAGCGACCATTCCCGACTTCTGTCGCGTGCGGATCTCGCCACAGTTGGTTGAATTCGATTGCCCGGCACCGACGAAGACCTCGCCCATGCCGAAATGTTCAACCTTCAATTCGGCAACCACCTTGTCTTGTTTCATTGCTTCGACTTCGAGCGTGTACCATCCGCCCGCAGCCAGAGGCAGGATCGCAGAGAAGCTGCGTGTCGCTTGTACGATGGGAATGGACTGCCAATTGCCGGCAAGTTCACCATCAATCGACTTTCCCGTTACTCGTACACGAATCTCACTCGCGACCGTCGTTGTTTGACCACTCACGCGAAATGTTCCGGCTTTTTTGGTTGATCTCTGGAACACCTGATAGTTCCGGGGAGAATGAAGTTGGAGCTTGGCCGGAGTTGGCTTAGGGACGAGCGAACTTATTTGCTCACGTTCACTGGCTGAGACATCGCCCACTGAGAGCCTAATAGACTTTTTTTCGCGGGCAGTGAGTGAAACTTGACACACTTGATGCGGTCCTTCCCACGGTCCCCACAATTTGTCACAGCCACGAATTTTCAGCTGCGAGTTGCCAGATACCAATGCGACTTCTGTCCAAGACTTATTCACCGGAAAAGCAAACGCCTTTCCGTGCTGATCAAACGCTGCTTCCAAGTCTTTAACGAACACAACGAAGAAAACGAGCGGATCGTCCGATTCATTGGCAAGATGCCAAGTCATCTCGGATTCGCCAAACTCATAGCGGATCGATGCCGCGTCACCGCTTGCCACAACGACGTTTTCAGAGGGCTGCTCGATCTTTGGCAACTTCACTGGACCGTTTTGAAAGAAGTAGCTTCCACGCGAAATCGCCACGTCAGGCGTGAGGAACTCACGGCCGTGAACTCGAAGGTTTGTCAAACAGCCGTCTGCTTCGATACGCGTCTCGTACGCGTTGCTCTTGATCGTAAGAGGACTACCCTCGGTAACGATGGTGATGTCCGCGACCAACGCGCCGTCAGTGAGAAACCAAAACGACGGCAAGGCCAGTAAGAAAATCAGTGCTCGCAACATGGTGTTTGAGTCTCGCATGCGAGCAATCAATGCTCGAGAAAAGTCAGGCGGTAACACGCCGGCAATCGCTGAACGCTTTCGCTGTGGCGTTTATTCTAATAAAAGCAACTCGCGGTACTAGCGTGGTTGCATCGCATTGGCGACATGATTCTCCACCACGCAGCACGTAATTCCATTGCACGACTACCCGCACTGGGTGATCGATATCAATTGCTACAGCATTTAAGGCTGCGGCATTTACTCGGGGAGGCTGGCAATAATCGATGATTTGGTTTGACCGTTTGTTGGGCATCAGCAATAATCAAAGTTAACGCATAGGTAAACGGCACAAGCAGTTTTGACTTCGCTTTTCCTTTCTCGTTCAACTGCTCATAGTCTGCGTCATTTCCTTTCAAGCTCATCAGCACGGAGTTCCACAGTGAAAAGGTCACGTGGTTTACACGGTTTTACGCTCGTCGAATTGCTGGTGGTGATCGCAATCATCGGCGTTCTTGTTGCGTTACTATTGCCTGCGGTTCAGGCAGCGCGTGAATCAGCGCGGCGCATGCAGTGCGTCAACAACTTGAAGCAGATCGGCATCGGATTCTTGAATCACGAATCGACGCATAAGTTCCTTCCGTGCGCGGGTCGTAGCGCTTACTACGTCGGTGATCCCTTACTGGGGGTGGGCCGTGATCAACCAGGCGGTTGGATCTACCAGATTTTGCCTTACGTTGAGCAGCAGGCGGTCTACAACATTACGAACGATGGCGACAAGGCTGGCATTACCCCCGCTCAAAGAGCGCAGTCGATCGTGTTGCAAAGCACGCCGATTCCCTCCTTCAACTGCCCTTCACGTCGTCCGCCTGCACTAACACCATGGACTCTGCCGAACACTTGGAATCCGCGAAACGGCGATCGTGCCTTGCAGGTGGTTCGTAGCGACTATGCTGCCAATGCGGGAGATGGTGAGAAGGGGATGGAATCGTGGGTCAGAGAGGAAAACGAGTATCGTCAAAAGGTCGAATGGGTGTTTATGAACTACGCGAACCCATCGACCAGCGAATATCCGCCCTTTGATGGACAGACAGGCATTAACTACAACGGCGCCGAAATCCGATTTCAAGATATTACGGATGGTACATCGAATACTTATGCAGTCGGTGAGAAGTACGTCAACGCAGACCACTATGAAACCGGTGTCGACCCCGGTGACAATGCGAGTATGTACCAAGGATTCGATTGGGACGTGAATCGCTGGACCTGCAAATCGTTTCCACCACTGCAGGATAGACCCAATTACGAAAAGTACGGCAGTTTTGGCAGCGCTCATAGTGGCGGTTTCAATGTAGTCAACTGCGACGGTTCGGTGTCGGCTGTTTCTTTTGATGTCGATTACGATGTTCATCGTCGCGCTGGGCATCGACATGACGAGGGCGGGATTCTTCCGGAGCAAGAAGACACTCAGCCTTTACCTTGATTACTTCTGGTATCGAATTCATTAGTGTTTTCATTTTATCGGTTTTCTATGAAATTCTGCTGCCTGTCCGCGAATTACCAATCTCTTATTTGCAGAGGCGTTGTTACAGCTTTAGGGCTGGGAGCATGCCTGATCACAGTTACGGGTTGTAGCCGAGGGCCTTCCGCGGTCAATGTTCCCGAAGTTGATCCAAGCGAGGCCGCACAATCAGCAATTGAACTTTACGACAAAGACCACGATGGCGTTTTGACGCAAGCTGAGTTGGCGGATTGCCCGGGCATCCTGGGTCATCTGTCACTTTACGATTCGGATCAGAGCGGATCCGTGTCGAAAGAAGAGATCGAAAAACAAATCACCGAGCTCAGGTCGTCGCGAGTAGGACTCACGATGTTGAATGTTCAATTGCGACTTGATGGTCGACCCCTGAAGGGTGCCAAAGTTAGGCTGGTTCCGGAAGCATACCTTGGCGATGAGGTGAAGGAGGCCTGGGGAACATCGAATGCGCGCGGAATCGCAACGATGGATATTCGAGATGCGGACCTGCCTGAGTCAGATCATGGTTTGTTGGGAGTTCACTACGGCACTTTCAAGCTGGAAATTACGCATCCCGATGTGCCGATACCTGCCAAGTACAATACGGAGACGACCCTTGGTTACGAAACCGAAAAAGGCAATCCTGATTTTAATGTGAACTTGAAAAGTCGCTGATGCCGGTACGATCGACGAGATTCCATCGCCTTGGGTTTTCGCGGCGTTCTCATTCGCAGTAGTGCACCTCCGAAAGCAATCGCGAGCAAGGCGGATGTTGGTTCGGGAAGTTCGCTGGCAAGTCCCGTTGATAATGGGCCCGTGTAGTTGCGTTGCCAGATCAGAAAGTCGCGACCGTCTGTGTCGCCATCGCCGTCGGCATCAGCAACGCTGTTTTCAAGATTTCCATAAACTTGCTGCCAGAGGCCCAAGTCCGCATCATCGACATCGCCATCCTGGTCAAAGTCTCCCGGAATTGGAAATAATCGGGGGATGGTGGACAAGTCCAGCCGATACATCATCTGGTTGTAGTCGTAGAGCGGCGTGGCGGTCGGGTTGCCTGAAAACGTGTTTGCATAGGTGCCTTCGAAATAGATGTAACGTCCCCCTTCTTCGCTGAAATAGGGATGTTGCTTCGGATTGTAGAAGGTGTAGTTCTCGCTGCCGTTGTGGTGAGTGACCACTTTCACGGCGTTCTCCCAAGGTCCTTCCGGAGTTGGGGCTTCGGCAAACCAGACTTCGCCTAAGAGACTGTCGCCGAAGAACTGATTGCCGATCATGACCCAGCTGTTTCGATAGTCGTTCCACGAGACCGACGCCCTATGCAGGCGGACATCGCTGCCCGATTCAAAATCTTTGAGCCGAAACGACGAATCCTCGCGGTCGAGATGGCCGTTCTGAACGAGATCTTCCAGCCGGTCGGTCGTGAGCGGATCGGTGTTCGTCTTCCAGCCGTAGACAGGGTTACCCCTGAGCATCAAGCTCAAGCGGCGGGTTTGCGGCATTATAACGGGTGCCTTGTTGCAATGGCGTAAACGCTTCCCACTTGGAGGGATCGCTTACGTCGTTCCAGTTTTTCTTCACGCGGATGTTGGGGTACGACTCGGCAAAGTAAATGTATTCTTCCTTGCCCATCGAGACTTCAAACGCATGCCCGACGGCAGAGATGGGGGCATCCAGGGGATAGACTTGGAAACGTTGAAAGACTTCTTGGGAATCGTTGAAGCGTGCTAAGCCGTGCTCGACCTGAGCACCGAGAACGTTATTCGAGTCGCGACGTGAGTAATGCGTTAACATCCTCTCCTGATCCGTGTTGTCGACGATGGTAAACAGGCCATCGAACCACACTGGCCCTGGTTGGGGCAGCGGCATCATTTGCTTTGCAGAGCCGTTGACATCCACGTAGTAATCGAGGTCAACGCCGACGGATGGTGAGAGCCTGCCCTGGCTCGGCAGTTGCGAAGTTGCGCCGGCCGCGCGAAAGTTTCCGAAACCTACTTCGTAGAGCGTATCGCCCCAGAACCATTGAAGCTGCCCCTTGTAGATCGCGGTTTGAACAGAATCCTGCCACCGAACATTGGCGTTGAGCAGTGGCTGCAGAATCGGAGCGGTCTGGTTGAGCATAACGGTGTCTTGGTAGATTCCCGTCCCTGTAACACGATACAGCCTCTCGGCCAATTGTTGCCGATTGATAGTCACCTGATTCGTTGTGCCGGGCGTGGTTTGTAGCGGCCAGATGCTGCTGGCATACCCAAAACTCGCGAGAGTAAAGTCGAGGTTTTGATTGAGCAAACCTGGTGAGTTCAAGGCCACGAAGCCATTGCTGTCGGTGTAAAATTCCTAGTTATCAGCGCTGAGCTTAACGAGTGGCACACCTCTGGCAGTCTGAGAATCGAGCACCTGAATCCCGTAGTAGTCTTGGGCTATAGCGTGAGAACCAAGAGCCGACAGCAAGGTCCAGCAACAAAGTGTTAGGATTTGCCAGCGCATGCGATGCCAAGTGAAGAAATGACCAAGAGAAGTTAAGACAAGAGAATTGGGGTGCCACTCCCAAGTATATCAGTCAGTATATCAGCTCATTACACCTCGATCTGCTGTTCAGCACGAGGTCTCAATTCAGGAGGAAATGGCTTCCCCAGACGTACTTACCGCACGAATTTTTTCCAAAAGGAAAGCGATTCAAGTTGGTGCTACCAAACTCCGCACGAGTCACTAGGACCGCATTCAGGCCTGCATTTACTGGCTCAAAATGATGTAGCATATCGAGCGACTGTGGGGGAATTCTCTTGAACTTGCTTGACGCTCTTGGTGCATGTGTTGATACTAAGGTATGGCGTCAGGGGGCCAAATGAAAGTCTTTTCTTACTTTGATGGTCTCGTCAACTGCCCTGAATTGTGTTGTTGCGATCTGCAAAATTTTTAGCTTCTTGGGAGGTGCCTAATGATCCAGACTTTACGGGTTGATCAAACTGATTCTCTTGACCGCGACGTTCGTTTGCTTCTCAACGGCAAGCTTGCCAGCTATCTCGCAGCAAGTGGCGTGATGGCCACGGTTGCCACTTCTCAATCAGAAGCCGCGGTTATCGGTAACTCGAATGTACAACCCTTTGGAGTCAACGGCGTCGTCAACATTGACTTCAACGGCGACGGTCAAATCGATTTCCAAATCGATCACGACCGCGTCGACCTTGGCGGCGGCAATGCTGTCGACTATTTGCAGCTCGACAAAAACGACAGCACAAGCGAGATCAACCCGCTCGCGATCCCAGGCATCTTTGACGGATTTCCGCCGAATGGGAATCCACTCAACAGCTCATTTGATCCTAAGTACGTTGTTCCAACTGGTGGACTTGGCGACTATCCAGCTGCTCTTACGGCAGGCACGACCATTGGCCCTGCGTCTTCTATGGACTTCCAGGAGGGAAGCGGATTCAACGGCTCGCAAATTATTCGGGCCAACCGACTCATCGATGAGGATGCCGGACAAGTCGACTTGATCCTTGGCGGGACCCCTGCGGCCAGTATTGCCATACCAACTAACGGCCCAAACTTCTTGGGCTTAGGTGGCGGTGTAAAGTACCTTGGAGTCCAGATGAAACTTCAGGGCGATCCTAACCCAATCACGTACGGCTGGATCGGTGTTCGCATCGACAACGAAGCCGACGCCACCGGCGCAGTCGTGGGCTATGCCTACGAAAACACGGGCGCACCAATTCGTGCTGGCGTGGTTCCTGAACCGACAACAATCTTGACGGTCGTTCTTGGTGTAGCGGCCCTTTTCGGAAAACGAGTATTTGGTCGGGGCAGTCGTCGCCTTGACAAGTAGTCAAGCGCCGATTTGAAGATTGCCTAGACCTTGTTCGAAACGATCTAGAAAGAATAGCGCGGCGAAACAAAGTTTAGTTAAACTGTTCCGCCGCGCATTAATTTCTTTTCCCATGTGATTTCCTCGTACAAATGCAAACGAAGTCTTGTTTGCGCGTCTTGATCAGGGGCAGGCCGCGGTCGGAACGCGGCGATCTCTTTGAGGCACTTTGGAAAACGATTTTCAGGAACTTGATATGAACATTCTCCACCCGGGCGATCGGAACCCACGCCTTGATACTCGGCTGAAAGCCTATCTTGCTGCCGTGGGAGGCATTAGCACTGTCGCAGCCTCGTCGGCCGAAGCTGTCGTGGTATCCAACACGACGCCCCAGACAATTGGTATCAATCAGGAAGTAAACATCGATTTCAATCTCGATGGCCAGATCGATTTCCAGATTGACCACGATCGATATGTCCTGACCGGTGGAAGCGTTCTCGATTACTTGCAAGTTGACAAGAACGATGCGTCGAGTGCCGCGAACCCCTTACCGATCGACAATTTCGGCACGTTCCCTTTGAATGGAACACCGGCAAATAGTGATTCGGAAGTTTTGAACTTCACAAACAGTTTTGGCGACCAAGGTGGATATGCCGTTGGGTTGAAAGCTGGTGATGTGATCGGTGCCACTGGAACGAACGCATCTGGCGCGATGTATAACGGCCTCGTCGGAGGAACGCGATGGGATTTCCAAGAGGGAGATAGCTTTCTTGGAAGTGGTACGAGAATTCGAGCTAATCGACTCATTGATGAGGATCAAGGTCAAATCGACACACAGCTCCAACCAAGCAAACCGTTGACACTTCCGTTCGGTCCGCAGCCCGAATTTCCGTCGCTTGATGATTTTATAGGTAATAATGGCGAAGTCCGGTACTTGGGTGTTCGCATAGATTTAAACGATGCCGGCAAGGCGAGTTTTAATAACAATGCAAACCAATACTGGTACGGCTGGATCGGCATTGACATCGAGAATGAAGCGGATGCCACCGGCACGGTTACTGGTTGGGCCTACGAATCAACCAGGGGCGTTTCTATTGTCGCTGGTGACGTGGGGAGTCAAAGTCAGGCTGGTGATTTCGATAACGATGGCGATGTCGATGGACGCGATTTTCTCAAGTGGCAAAGGGGAGGCTCGCCCAATCCTCTTTCTGCTGGCGATCTCATCAGTTGGCAGACCAATTACGGCGCTGGACCCTTGATGGCCAACTCGACCTCTGTCCCTGAACCTGGTTCAATGCTCATATCGGCGATTGGTGGCATGTTCCTGCTCGGTGGATTCGCCTCAAGAAGGTTTTTCAGTGGCGGAAGGTCGTAGCGGAAGGAGCCTGCGAACATCACCATGGTGGATCAGCTGCGGGATGAAACGCCGACTGAATCCCATGCTTCTAGTGGCAAGCGGTTCGCGAAGCGCGTCTTGTTCATCGGATGGGACGGCGCCGAGCCTGTTACTCTCAGGTTGCTATTAGAAGCTGGCCGATTGCCGCACCTAAGATCGCTGGTCGATTCCGGAGTCGCACTTGAGCTGGCCGTGCCGCGACCGACATTTACACAATCGGCGTGGACTTCGTTAGCCACGGGGAAACGACCGCATGAGCACGGTGTGCTTCACGCTTTCCATCAGGTTGCACAAGGCTCCGAACTTCGGCCCGTGACGCGCCACAATCGCGAATGCAACGCGCTGTGGAATGTGCTGAACCGTGCAGGTTTGCGGACACACGTTGTCGGTTGGCCAGTCACCCATCCGGCCGAGTCGCTCGACGGAATCTGTGTTTCCGATCGTTTCAAAGCAAATTTGTGGACGCCACCGGCAGGACCGACTGTTATGCCCGCCGAGGCAGCACAGATATTGATTGAACGAGGCATGGCGCCCCACCAAGTTGAGGACATTACTCTTGGGCAACTGTTACCTGCCCATGCCATTGGCCTACGTGAGCACGCAAGACTGGAAGCGATGTGTCGAGATATTCTCGCTCAAACAGCCACGTTATTTCGCGCGATCCGTTGGTGTCTGGACGCGCGGCCCTGGGATTTTGCGGCGTGCGTGTTTCCCGGAATTCGTCGCTGCCATGAACTGGCAAACTGGCTGCGACACAGTTCGCCGACAGCCGCTGAATTATGCGAATCGCTGGTTGCCGGTTGTTATGAGCATCATGATTTATTGCTCGGCCAATTGCTATCACAGATCGACGACAGCACCCACGTGATGGTGGTCTCTCCTACTGGAAATGCTTGCACGACGATGTGCGAAAATAGCGATGCAAATACCCAATCGCTGATGGGTTCCGTTCCTCGCAACAACGGCTTGGCTGTGATTTTCGATCCAGGAGTGAGTCATCGGACGGGAATGTCGCCGAGAAGTCTCCTTGATGTCGCTCCGACGATTCTCACTTTGCTCGGCGTTCCGTACGGAAAAGATATGGGTGGGCGACCGCTGGAGGCTCTGTTTGAGGGTGGCCTCGTATCGGAGGCGATCGAAACGTGGGATTCTCACTCACCCCACGACACGTTCCAGGTGAAGCATGAGTTGACAGCACCTACGGAAGATACTGCGAGTGGTTTAGCCCACAATCAAGAAATTGAGCACCTGACCGAACTAGGTTACACCGACCCGTTCGATGTGGCAGCCAGTGAAGTAGCGGTTCAATGTCAACGCACTGCGACTTTGAATCGGGCGATATCGTTGATGGATGCCGGTTTGTTAGTTCAGGCCACGGCCGTGCTCGAGCAACTCACTCAGCAACACCCTGATTGGTTCCACTCGCGTTCGCTGCTTGCCGAAACATACTATCGGGGACGACGGCGTTTTGCTGCCAGGGAAGAAATCGACTGGCTGACGTGTCACGGCTTCGAGAATGCACAGCTCTACCTGCTTTCTGCGGCCATCGAATTTGCGGATCGACAATTTGACCGTGCGTTGGAGGAGCTATGCTGCGCGCGCCGAGGCAAAGCGATACCTCCGGGCGCGTCTCTGCTGGCAGGTAATATCCATCTGCGGAAACTCAACTTTCCAGCGGCTGAGAGAGCTTTTCAGCAATCCCTCGAATATGACGGACCAACGGCTTCTGCACTCGACGGACTGGCCTCCGTCAAGTTGCATTTGGGTGAATATGAAGAGGCCGCAGTCTATGCCCTTGATGCTCTGGAAAAAGATATGCGGCTGGGCAAAGCACACTATCATTTATCCGCCGCATTGTACTTTCTCAATAAACCCCAGGAAGCGCTTCAGGCACTGAGCTCGTGGGCGGCGGTAGAACCGCGTGCTGCTGCTCCGTATCGTTGGATGGCAAGAGTTTATCGGCTGCTGCTGCAGAATCTGCAGCAAGCCCAGGCATGCCTACATCAAGGCAAAGCGGTCATCCGCCGCCGGAAACACTCCCTTGAGATGGCGCGAGTGGAAGATGCATCAATATCGACTTCTGCACCGTGGCGCCACGCATTCTTTCGGTAAAGCTACGCGTGTCTTTATAATGGTCAAACGAAGTGAAAACAAACTGATTGATTCCCCATCGCATGGCCTCTCGGGTCGCTTCGAGTTTGAGCCACACATTCGCCCAACTGCCACGCACTTCAGGTGCAACTACGTTGGCATCGACGTAGGCGATTTCACGTGAGACGCGGTGGGCTAGAATAAACCCGACTACCTGGTCGTCGATTACGAGAACTCTTGAGAGTCGCGGCATGTACGAACCGTGCACCTCGCCGCGAAGTTTCTGCATGAGTGCCGTGGCATCGCCTCCCAGTGTCGCGAGGTGCAGTCGTAAAACTTCTGCGGGGTCGGCGTCGAATAAAGGGATGATGCGTGCGGCAGCTGGTATCTTTCCCCTCTGAAGCATGCGATCGTAGAGCGGAGCCAATTGGGGTTCAAACTGGTCGAGTGGAAGTTCGTGGTGCTCGACAGTCTCACATGGGGAGAAGCCAAGTGCGGACCAAGCCCGCATGGCTTCGCTGGTGGCATCAACCTTCTGGGTGGCATAGATGGCCTCTGCACCGCGTTTCAAGGCACGAGCGGCAAGACCCTCTAGCAATGTCTTTCCAATGCCCTTACCTCTGAAAGTTTCGATGACTTGGAGGGTCACTCCCGGACCTTTCAGTGGCTTCGGCCGCATTGACCGGGTCAACGCTCCTGCGGCAACGATACGCAGCGGTAGCTCACTTTCGGCGACCAGAATGTGCTCAAATGCGTCAAACGCCGAGGAAAGCAACATTCGAACAGCTTTAGCATCTTTGCTGAGTGCTATGCGAGTCGAAATCGACGAATCCTGCGACATAGCATCACCTAACCGAGCAAACATGCTTTATCGCGGAGTATTCCGCCTCAAGCTTGTTCACGACGCTGGGGGAAAGTCTTTCGCCTGCAAGTTCCATGGCAAGCAGAGCCGCGCCAAGCACTGGTGGAAGAAAGGTTTCCTTCAAAATGGTCGTAGGAGCAATGCGACGCAATGACTGAGTGAGTGGGTTCATAAATACCTGTCGCGCAGCCGTCAGTCCTCCTGTCACGACCACCGGAATCGGTAGGGTTGATTCATTGTTACTAGCAAGATTGCCAGCCACGGCCGCTACCATCTTGGCAAGCTCTTCGCTGCCTTCTTGAATAATCTGACAAGCTACAGAATCGCCTATGGCTGCCGATTCTGTAACGAGACGACCCAATGCGGCGACTTCGCTGCGCGTCATTCCCTGCAATTCAACGCGGCGCAGTATGTGCCGAATATCGGATAACTCCAACGCATCGACCACACCGTCCCGCAGTCTTGTGGCTTCGCCACGTCCATCGTAGTCGCGTATGGCGGCGATCATCGCCATCCGTCCCAACCAGAAACTGCTGCCCGGATCATCCAATGAGGGTCCCCAACCGCCCGATTGCCAGCTATTACCATGCTTGTCGCGTCCGTAGCACGATGAACCCGTTCCGGCAATCAAGACGATCCCCGTCTCGCCGGCCAAGCCGCCCATCAATGCCACCCGCAAGTCGTGGTCAACACCGATTGAATCCGCGGGCACTAGCGCCAATTCTGTGACGATTTCGCGGATGGCCTCTTGGTCTTCGCGAGTGACAATACTACCAAGGCCTAGAAAAATCGCAGCGACTTCTCGTGGAGTGTTGTCGAAAGCAGCCCAAGCTTGCGAAACCGCCTCGCTAATATTTGTGCGAACCTGATTTGCTCCAACATCATGGTAATTGCCAGATCCACCCTCACCGAGCCCCAGCAACTCTCCGGCGCAAGAAACTATGGCGGCGCGCAACCGAGTCCCACCACCGTCGATGCCGATCACAACTTGTTCGCTCATTGATTGAAACCTATTCTGAAGGCTTTTTCTCGTTATTGAACCTGTTCCTCGCGGAGCACTGAGCGAGCCGCTACATCCTTTTGCCCAGATCTGAAGTCCGTCGAGTTTCGGGCTACTAACTCAGTGTCAATAATGACCTGTCGTGGACTTGTCTCAACACCGGCGATCATACCGAGCATTGCTTCATACGCGGCTTGGGCGAAGGGTTGCACGGGGAGTCTGATCGTCGTCAAAGAAACCGGCAGTAATTCGGCTATCGGATCATCATCGAAACCCGCCAGCTTGATATCACGACCAATCTGCAATCCCTGCTCCATGAGATGTCTTCCGATGAGCGCGGCAAAGCGGTCCATCTTACAAATGATGGCATCTGGTGACTCAACTCGCACTAACTTCTCGCAGAAGGATCGCGTCAACTCGATTTCGTCGACCATGTGCACCAATCGGGGACAGAGGCGCAATCCGTGCATGCGGTGAGCTTCATAGTAACCTGCCAGGCGATCAGCTACTGCTGTCGACACCTCCGGTATTCCCACAAAAGCAATCCGCTCGCACCCCAAGTCAATCAAATGCTCAGTGAGTGCGACTCCTGCTCGACGGTTATCGTAGCCAATACGAGTGAATTCGCTGCGATTCGGGAACGGCACGATGTCCCGATCGATCAAAATCACGCGAATACCTGCTTTAACTAACATATCGACGACAATACGGTTTAACTGCATTTGATCGTCGGGCAACTCGGCAGGATAATAGAAAACGCCATCAACTCGCAAGTCGATCAAAGACTTAGTTGCATTGATGACTCTTTCACTAAAGGTTCCTTCACCAGAGAGACATTTCAGGATCAATGTTGAATGTCGCTGCGAAGCAATGTCCGCCAAGCGCTGGTGAATCAGACCTTCAACATAGGGCAGAGGTACGCCAGACTCGACCCAAGGAACGAAAAACGATAAGTCCAATTGCTCGGTTTGGACTCGTTGTTTGACATAGGTGCCAGATCCGCGCCGCCGTTGAACGAAGCCGTGAAGCTCCAGATCTCGCATCGCTCGCGAAACAGTCGTTCGCGAGACATCAAAATGCTGCATCAACTGAAGTTCGGTAGGCAACTTTGCGCCAGGTAAAAGATTGCCGCTCTCGATGCGATCGAGCAGTACGTCGTGTAGTTGCCTTGAGCGCGGTTTCTGCGGGTCTATGCTGCCGAGCCAAGAGAGTGTCGAGAGGTGATTGCCGTCAGGATTCATAGAAGTTCCAGGCTAACGTTAGTAACGACAAGCAAGAGGTATCGCTAAGTACAGAATACATTATGGGTCTTATTGATACTACATTCTGTGCACAAGTATTGACGTAGATGGTCAAATTGTTAGTTTATAAATGTAAATCCGTTTGGTGCACTGCACACTCTTTTTTGAGCGAATTCTACGCTGTGGGCAAGCTTTCGATAATTCAGCAATTTGGCTGATTAGTTGACTTATCCAGGTGTGATCAAGAGAGAAACTAGGCCTCCTATTCCCGAGTCTGGAAGTAACGTGCGAAATCGCTCGACTAGCAATCAAAATGATGTAGCATTTCGCAAGTCGAACCAGCGACTCGCACCTTTCAGGCCTACCGAGGAGGTAGACCAGGCGTACAGCCTTTATCCAGCGTTTCCAGTCCCGTCAGAGATGGTGAAGTACGGCTTTGAAGCGATTGCCGGCCAAGTTGCCTCCCACCATGCAGTCCGCATCGATGGTTTTGTCGGCGTGTTTTGGGAGGACTTTCGAGAAAAGCTGAAAGAGGCTCTCTCGCGAATCAACATCGAAGCGACATGGATCGACGTTGCCCTGGCGCAGAATTCCCCTTCTGAAATTGAATCGATCATTAAGCCATTTCTGGGGGGCGACGATCCGTTGTTCGGCACGCGCTATATCGGCGAATTGATTGATTTCTTCGACGCCAGTCGGCTGGCCGCAATGATTCCCGATGGTAATGCCACAGTGACGATCCTCTATGGTTGCGGGTCGGCCCTGGTCGAATGGGAAGGTCCACTGTTTTACGTTGATCTACCCAAAAATGAGCTGCAATATCGCTCACGGGCAGGAAATGTACTCAATCTTGGTTCTGACAGCTGTGCGTCTCCGAAGGAGCAGTACAAGCGGTTCTATTTCGTCGATTGGCCGATCCTCAATCGGCACAAGGCGACACTCATTAATCAAGTGGACTGGTTTGTCGACCGACAGCGGCCTGATGAACCTACGTTTATATCTGGGCCAATCCTGCGGGATGCGTTGGATCGAATGAGCACGAACGTGTTTCGAGTCCGACCTTGGTTCGAAGCCGGACCGTGGGGAGGACAGTGGCTCAAGGAACGTATCAATCAGCTGCCGCGAGAAGAGCCAAACTACGCTTGGTCGTTCGAACTTATCACGCCGGAGAATGGCATCGCTTTCTATGATGGTCGCCACCAACTTGAACTATCATTCGATTGGCTGATGTACCATAACTCACGCGAAGTGCTGGGTGAGAGCGCGAGTCGGTTCGGATTTGATTTTCCTATCCGCTTCGACTTCCTCGATACTTTCGATGGCGGTAACCTATCCGTTCAATGCCATCCGCGGCAAGAATATATCCAAGAGCACTTTGGAGAGTCATTCACACAAGACGAGACGTACTACCTTGTCGACTGTAAACCCGGGTCGGAAGTCTACCTTGGTTTCCAAGAGGACATTGATCCCGACAAATTCCGCGCAGAGCTAGAGCAGAGCTATCGGAACTCGACCCCGGTCGATGTAAAGAAATTTGTTAACACCGTGCCGGCTCGCCAGCACGAGTTGTTACTCATTCCGAATGGGACGATTCATTGCTCCGGAGCAGACATTCTAGTTCTTGAAATCAGCGCCACGCCATATATTTTTACATTCAAGATGTACGATTGGTTAAGGCTCGGCCTGGACGGTGTTCCCCGGCCGCTGAATATTGAGCGCGCGTTCGAGAATCTCAACTTTGAAAGGCGAGGCGACGAAGCGCTGCGGCAACTCATCAGCCGGCCAAAAGTCATCGCTGAGGGCGGCGATTGGCGGGTCGTACATTTGCCGACGCACAAGGAGCATTTCTACGATGTTCACCGCTATGAATTTGAAACGGAAATTGTCGGTGAAACCGATGGCTCTCCGCATGCATTAATGCTCGTAGAAGGTTCGACCGTGATGGTCGAAACCCAAAATGGAATGACCCAGCGATTCAACTTTATAGAAACTTTCGTGGTGCCCGCGGCCGCCGATTCTTACAAACTTATCAATCTCGGTAAATCTCCTGCCAAAGTGATCAAGGCATTCATTAAGGCCGCTGATCCCTTGTAACGAAAATGTGAGTGACCTATGCGATTCGCCCTTATCTCTTCGACGTTCGTAATTTCGACGCTCGTAATACTGTCAGTGACCTTCAGCCTTGGAGTTGTTGCAAGCGCTCAACCGACTGGGAACACTCCTGCCGAAACACATGAGGCGACCGAGTTCATACCGACTATCTACGAGATGGCGAGTGAATGGCTCGACGTGGCTGAACTGGCGCATATGCCCTCGTTGCATAATTTCCACGACATGGCGGCATGCTCACCTGATCTGATGGGGGTGAACTACAATCCCGACGGCCAGCTATTCGATTGGCCAACTGGGCCACGTTGGTTTCGGTATCTGACACTTCCGCTTGTAAAACTTAAAGTCAACGGTACCGAACACGAAACGTCGAAATGCAGATGGTATCCCCATCAAGCTGTGCGACAACACAGCACGGGTGGACTCGATGTGGAAACTGTAGTTCGGATGATGTTTGAAGGGGCGGGGCTTGTGTATGAAGTGACGGCCACTAACAGTTCTCAAGAGGTGAAAACCGTTGATTTCACGATGGACATTCCTGGCAGTGAGGTGGCAGCCTCGCCGGTTCGGGCCATCGCTTACGAGTCGAACGACCCGAAGCTCACAACTTCTCATGGTTTTGGTGATTCGACAGGGAAGAAGGATCAGGATGCAAAATTGGAAATGGTCCATGCGTTTGTTGAACTGCCTGACGACTTAAAGAGCGATGCTTCGCATGTCGCTGCGACCTGGAAAAAAGTCTTGAAACCTGGCGAGTCAGTCAAGTTGCATCTTGTCATGGTTCACGATTGGAACACCGGCATATTTCCGTCACCAGAGCTCGTTGAGACGGCACTGGAGTCGGCGAAAAAATTCACCCAAATCTGGGATGGAGTGAAATCGAGCTGGGAGCATCGTTGGAAGCAAATGTTCACACCGGGGAACGATCACTTCTCTGGACATCTGCCGATTCTTAACACGAGCAACAAAGAATTGAGCGATATCTATTATCGGAGCGCTCTAACGCTCCTGGTATTGCACCGGACGAACATGAACGCGTGTGATCGAACTTTTGTTACCAGTGGTGAACGCGCAAAGGGAGTCGTGTTTTTCTGGGACACATCCATGTGGTCCAAGGTGTTCGGACTTCTTGAACCTAAGGGCATGAAAGAGCACGCCAAGATATTCCTCGCCTGCGATCCCCATCAGGGGCCAGTCTATAGCATGGATACGCGGCAGCAGTGGGAGGGTTGGTATGCAGCGAATGATTCGACGATTTTTACCTTTGTCAACGAGTATCTCAATACAACTGGCGACAAAGAGTTTTTAGACGAAAAGATTGACGATCGAACTGTTCTTGAACACCTCGATTCTTTGGCTACCAACTGGCAAGAACTCCAGACCGACAAAAGCGTCATGCTTGCCGACTACGGCGAGAATAAAAACTTGCTTGAGTGTGCACCGGCTTATATCCATCGAGTGCCTTCGTTCAACGCTGCTAATGTGTGGATGATGCGATCGATGGCAAATATTCAAGAACAACGTGGAAACAGCGCTCGGGCAAGCGAACTGCGTGAGTGGGCGGACCAGTTCGTGCAGGCCGTACTTGGTTTGTACAAATCTGGCGATGGGGTCTGGTATGCACTGCACCGAGACGGCGAGAAGGTGGAACTGCGCCATTGCTACGATTTTGTCTGCGTTGGCCGTTTTATGAATGAAGATCTGACTTCGTCCATGAAGAGTGAAATGGTCGACTTTGTTGAACGCGAATTGTTGACCGACACTTGGATGCGAGCCATGTCGCCGAAAGATAAGGCTGCCGAAAAGTCTGATCGACCTGATCATGGTCCGATGGGAGCCTACGATGCTTGGCCTGCATTCACCGCTGAAATTATGTGTATGCTGGGCGCTTGGGAATCCGGCATAAAATTCTTAGCCGATACTCAAGCAGCGCTCTATGAAGGTGTCTACGGCCAATCGCGAGAGTTTTATGGCGAGAATCGCATGGAACGAGACGCCCCAGTTCGCATCGCCATGCGTGGCGCCTGCATGCGAGAAAGTGTTGGTGGAGGGGCCTTTGCTGAAGTGATTATTGGCACATTGTTTGGATTCCGTCCGCAAGAAGGGAAAGAGCTCACGCTCTATGAGCCGAAAACTGACCGCGGTTTCGAAGGACAACTGCTCAACGTCAGATACGATGATAGATTGCTTGACATTACTAGCAACTCTGACGGTGTCAGCTTCCGCTATCAAGATTAGCAAAGTTGAGGCGACTGATCTGCCCCCGGGTGGGGAACCAATTCTTAAGTTAGTGTCGGACTTGTTCCAACGCCAGCCTGCTTCGTTTGCTGAGGCGTAGCCGAAGCGAACGAAGCAGGCTGGGTCGCCTCGGGCGATGGAGCCCGGTAGCCCAGCGGGCCATGGGGCCTCACGGTATTGTAGTGCATTCGTCAACAATCGATGAGTATCTTCGGAGGCTATTTCAATGCGGGATTGTCTTGGTTACTGGCCTCGGTTCTCCGAGTTTTCCCCAATTGCTCAGAAGTTCTTTCTTTCTGAAATGGACCATCGACCGCTTAGGAGGATCACGTGCAAAGGAAGACCCATCCCCGCTCACGAGAATACCTGCCGGAAGAGCAAGTGGCGAGCAAGTGGACCGGCATGGAATCGTACAGATAACGTAAAAAAACGTAGCCAAATGGGAATTAGGCCACTGACTCTTAATCAGTAGGTTGTTGGTTCGATTCCAACAGGGAGCACTTCTCTTAAGTTGTTTCGAGAATAGCTATTAGCTTCAGCGATGCCCTTCTCCACGATATCGACGCCTATTCTCAAAGGTGCAATATCACGCAACAAGTTGCAATCTCGCGCAGGTGGTCCGACAAGCTGCGAGCAAGCGGAACCCGACGAGAGAACAGGTGGGAAACGAGTGGAACGATATTCTGAGGATATTCCATAAGAAGCTGTTTCAAAACCTATTTTCGTTTGGTGGATAGTCGATTGAGGCAAATGAGAGAAGCGGCCAGTTCGTGAAAGGCTTGGAAATGTTCCCCAGTACGTTCATAGCAGAATTTGAGGCGACGGAAGTTACCGAACCAGCTGAGCGTTCGTTCGATGACGTAGCGAGTTTTTCCCAGGCCGCTGCCGTGCTGACGTTTCGAGTTGCCGTAAGGGGACAGGAGCGGTCGGATGCCACGTTTCACGACTTCCCGAATGTTGGCTTCGGTGCCATAGGCTGCGTCGCCTTGAAAGACTTTCGGTTTGCGGCGCGGTCGTCCCCGCCGGCCTGCGACGGCAGGAAGTTTGTCCAACAGCGCAACGGCACGCTTTCCATCCGGCTGGTTCGCCGGGCCCGTTTCGACCACCAATGGCAGTCCCCCTGCATCACCAATGACATGCCGTTTACGGCCTTTTTCGAGCGATCCGTGGGATTGGGTCCGGTATGGTCCCCCCCAAAAACTGCCCGTACCGAGGCACTGTCGATGATGGCGCGTGACAACCGGATCGCACCTCGTTTCCCCAGGCTACGCAACAGTCGGCGATGGAGTTCCGGCCACACGCCGAGCTGGGTCCATTCCTGCAGTCGTCGCCAACACGTCACACCACTGCCACAACCCATCTCCGCAGGCTGCAGATTCCAAGGCAAACCACTTTTGAGAACAAAATAATTCCCATCAAAGCGGCCCGATTCGCCTCGGGCGGGCGGCCACCCTTGGGTGACGGCGTTTGTTTGGGCAACAACGGCAAAACACAAACGAAAGTGCAAAGTAAGGGTGACAGGGTGACACGCTTTGCCATCCCGTTACCTCCACCTTTGACCAGATTGTTTTCGCGATTATTTTGGTTGGACTACAGACTGGACTATAATGGGTGTCGCTAGGCTTCGCGGGATGTCGTCTGTTGGCATCGAATCCACTAGAGCGGTTTTCATGTTGCTGTAGCGTTGATTCCTGCCGCTTGGAAGAAGCCTCGGCAGTCTTGTGCAGTCACGCCCTTCATCGCTCTGCCGATTGCCGTGGTGAGCGTCGCGGTGGTGCGTTTGGCTTGGCCTCTCAAAGAGGCTTTCACTTTCGACCACATGTTCTCGATGGGGTTGAGATCAGGAGAATAGGGCGGCAAGTAGAGAAGCTTAGCCCCGGTCGCCTCAATCGAATCGGCAA